>Ga0172380_10001609_pt1 | contig 38465 bp, 59 predicted proteins | sample Leawe162metaG_FD_119747 | JGI IMG/M metagenome (GOLD analysis project Ga0172380, IMG submission 119747) | Leachate microbial communities from a municipal landfill in Southern Ontario, Canada - Leachate well 162 metaG | ecosystem: Engineered > Solid waste > Landfill > Unclassified | place...
GACCTGAGCCCAGACCTGATCCCAGACCTGATCCCCGACCTGATCCCCGACCTGAGCCCCGACCTGATCCCCGACCTGATCCCTGACCTGATCCCCGACCTGATCCCAGACCTGATCCCCGACCTGATCCCCGACCTGATCCCCGACCTGATCCCCGACCTGAGCCCAGACCTGATCCCTGACCTGATCCCCGACCTGAGCCCCCTTCAACTGACGGAGATAGGTCCAGGCCAAAGCGCCACCCATCGTCGCCGCATAGGGGCTCCCCATGCGCAGGATGACCATCGGCTTGTCGAGATTGGCAAGGCGGTAGCCTTCGAGAGCGGCGGCTGTGGCTTTCTCGAAGTCAGCGGGTTCTGTCGAAAGCCCGACAGTCAGCCACTTCTGGGTCCATTCGCCGAAACGGGCCTGCTGCTCCTTCGTGATTTTGTCGATGCGCATGGCGATCAATCCGTCACGCGGCGCGGCATGTTACCGACGCTGTACTCGACCTGCTGCGGGATCTCGTAGAAGCCCTTGGGGATGGCGTGCGAGGTGTGCTCTTCGTGGGTGAGATTCACCGTCTCTGCCACTTCGAGGTAGCGCGCACCGTTCGAGGCCATCAGCAGGCGTGCGCGACGGCCGGCGAGGCCGATAGCGTTCTTGGCGACCTGAAGCGCGTCATCCATGGTCGGCGGAGCCCAGTCGGCGATGGCATGACAATGGTTAGTCGACTCACCCCACAGCAGTTCGATACGGCCATTCTTCGGCTCGACTTCAACACAGCCAGCGGGGATAGCCTTGATGGCGACCAGCATGCAATCGCCCTGGCGAATAATCTTGCTCATTTCAATCTCCTTCCATAAGTAATGCGTATCTTCCTACGCAATTCGGTAAATGTCAAATACGCAGAAATCTACGCCGCTACGAATATCTCAATGCCCTTCGCGCGGATCAGTTCCCGTTCGGCCTTTGCCACGGCCAGCAGCTTGCGCTCCTTGGCGTTGGCTATCGCCTGTTCCAGCGTCGGGCGCCATTCGGCTGAGTGGTAGCAGCGCCCATCGACAGTGAACGTCCCGCCGTAAGCGCCGACCGTACCCTCTGCCTTGATCACGCCTCGGGTCAGGGCGTACTTGGTGATGTAGGCGGTGGTCATTGCTGATCCGGCGTGTAGGCCTGGCGGAACTCAGGCGTTTTCATCACTTCGCGTTCCTGGGTAGTGAATGGACCTCCTTTGCTCGGCGCGACCCAAAGCGCCTGCTTCTCATCGTTGTTCAGTTCGGACCATGCCTCGGCAGCTTTGAACAGCTGTCCACTGGCGATGCCTTCCTTGATTGCGACGATGGTTTCGGCATGCTTCTCGACAGCGAGCGCGAGCGGCGAAACTGTCTCGGCCTGCTGCATTTCCTCCTCGGTGTAAACGTCCGACAGTTCGTTCGGGAAGGCCTTGCGAAGCGCCAGCGATTCGGCGCACTTCGCCAGCATCACTTCCGGCATCTTCGCCCACAGATTCGACGGACCGCCGTCCTTGTTGGTCTGGCAGTAGCTTGAATACGTCGCCACGCCCCAGCACGGCTCCTTGAAGTCACGACGCAGAGCGCCGACGCGCGCCGCTGCGGGAGGGGTAGCGCTGATCCACGCCGACAGCCAGCGGAAATCCTCGCCGATCAAACGCCCTTCGCTGTCATAGAGCGGGTAGAGCTTGCCATCGCTCCAGAACGGCCCGAGCTGGCCGGCGTACTGGCCGTTGCGCTCGGCAATCAGGCGGAAGCCGTCGATGCTGGTCTGAATCGCCATGACTTCGCGCTTCTCGCGGCTATCCCATCGCTTGACGGCGTAAATCTGGCGTGCAAACGGGTCGAGCTTCGTGCGCTTGCATACGTGCATAAACAACTGCAGTTCATCGTCAGATGCGCCTTTGCAGATGGTCCGCTTGATCAGATCAACCTGCTGCGTATTGAACTGGACCGCCTGAATATCGTGCTGCCGTGTCTCTACAACTGCGTTCATTATGAATCTCCTGGTTATGCGGGAATCGTCCAGCCCATAAGTTTGCAAACATCGGCTGCGGGGATGGGTTCGCAGGTCGGGCCGGTGATCCCCCAATTCGTAACCCATGCAGAGATAGCGCCCTGCAAATCAATATAGGCCGTCATGACCGGGCGCTCACCGTCAAACACATTGAGTTGTGGGCGGACCGGCCCGGTGTTAGTGAACCATCCTTGCGGCTTAATGACGAGGCGCAGATCTTTCATCAGCGGCCTGCCTCGGAACGTGCCGCCGCTCATGACTCCACCTCTGCCGTCTGTTCGCGAAGAATCAGATCGACCTTGGCGCGGAAGTTGGCGCAGTCGGAGTCCATGTAAGCCGCGAACAGTGCGGCGGTGCGCGGCTCGACGATTTCGAGGGCGACGATGCGTGCCGCGTCGAGCATCGCCTTTGCTGCGGCAAGCTCCGCGAGGTTCAGCTTGTGGATGCTCATGAATAGGCCTCCACGAGTTCCTGCACCTTCTGCTCGCGCCAATACTCGATTTCGACGCTCAACAGATCGGCAATCGCCGTCTCGCGCTCCGTCATCGGCTTGGCGTACTGCTGGTCAGCAAGGAGCGACTGCATCGCCTTGAGCGCCTTGATCGCGACAGCGCGCTTGAGCGGGCCGCGCAGATAGCCGACCGTCTGCATCTTGCTGTCCGGGATATTCCAGTGCGCCAGCGTGTCGTTGATGTCGCACAGGGCGTCAGCGAACGATTCGAGGTTCGACAGCAGTTCCGTGTTCGCCTCGGAGAAGGCCAGCTCGCGCATATCCTGATTGCGGGCGTGAGATTCCTCCTGCTGGTGTTCGTACTCGTTCAGGTCGAGGGTGACTCTGCAAGGTGTTTCTTTCATTTGATGCGCTCCGTTTGGTCTGCCGCTTCGATAACCAATCCTTGCACACTTTCATACGCAACGCAACCCTTGACGCGTAACTTAATACGTGCCCTAATACGGCCATGACTGAGATAGAACTAGTAGACGGCATGGACTGGCGGGCCAAGTATGGCGTCGTCATTTCGGCCATTACGGAAGCTGCCGAGGGCGGATGCCGCGTCATAATCGAGAGCTTTGACATCATCAGCTGGAAGCAGCGCAAGTTACTGAATGCGACCTGCGGCGACCTGTCCAAGCAAATCCGCATGAATGACCGTGGTGAGTACGTCCATGTATCGGTGGCACCGTTCGGTCGGCGGCTGAGCAAGGACGATTGGCGCGGAATCTTCGTCGCTGTCGCGCTCGGGCAGGAGTCAGTCCCGCATCCAGATGGCGAAGGGTTCGTCATGTTGAGCAAGAGCAGCAAGAAGCTGAGCAAGCGCGCTTTCGATTCCGTCATTCAAACCATCTGGGCATTCGGCTCCGCGCGGCAGGTTTCGTGGTCCGACCCTGAGTATCAATCCGCAATGAAGTTGCACGAAATGGAGAGTGGAAAGCCATGAGCACAGAACAGAAACAGGAGTGGCCGCCGGAGCCGTGGACGTTCATTCCTCGCAATGCAGGAAAGGATCATTGCAACATGATCGCGGACGCAACCGGCGACGAGTTCATTGGCGATGATCCTGGATATCCGTGGGTTGATTCAAGATGCTTCCCGCGCATCGTCGCCTGCGTCAACGCCTGCGCGGGGGTCACGGATGGCGACATGCAGGCTACCGGTTCAGTCCAAGCGCTCATCGATATCGGCAACAAAATTATTGAGCGCAACGATCTTCTGTCTAGTAAGGTCGGTGAATTGACCAAGCAGCGCGACAAGCTGCTGACTGCCGCCAAGCGTGCTCGCCTCGCCATCGCAGCAGCGGGCCTGAATGACTCGACATACGACGAGGACTGGCAGGCGCTGGATGCCGCCATCGAAGCCTGCAAGCCATGAGCCTCGACCTCATCGAAGCCCTGACCACGGCCGAGCTGCGGACTGCGCTCAGTGCGTTCATGGACGCCGTAGACCGCGCCGACCGTAATCCGCATCTGATTACCCTGCTGTCGGACCTGAATGCAGCGGTGCGCCTCACAGAACGCCTAGCCTATGGCGAGTGCGAAGCGCAGCAGACGATCCCGCGCAGCTATCTGACGCCCTCACAGGTCATCGACATTCGTTCCGCTGCGACCGCGCGTGAAGCGGCCGAGCGCCTGAACATCCCGCTGCCGACCGTGCGCTGTATTCGGGCTGGCAGATCACACAAGAGCGTAGGAGTGGGTTCATGAACTGCGAAGATTGCACGCGGCCGATTGATGGGGCGCACAAGGAGCTTGACGGCAAGTTCTATCACCTGAGTTGCGCGGAGAACTTGGCAGGCACCAACGTGCTGCCGGGGCCGAAAATGTACGAGGTACGGGTCAGATACAGCGGTACGATCACGATCAATGTCGCTGCGCATAACGAAGAGCAGGCCATGGCTCAGGCAATTCGTGACGCAGAAATGACGGTATTCGATGCTGACGATTTTGACGCAGACAATGCCACGATACTCGCAGAGTACCCGAGCCTAGATATGCTCGAAGCCCTTGAGAACTTCATCGAGGCAGAACGCAAAGCCGCCGAGAAGCGCGCCGCTGCGCTCAAAGCCAAGCAAGCCGCAAAGCCCTCATGAAACTCACCGACCGCCAACGCTCCGACATAGAGACGGCGCTGGATGAGATGGCGATGGAACTGATGGCCTGCGGTCGATTCAGAAAGACCATGCGCCGCCAGTACGTGAAGGCGATACGTTCATTCCGAGACATCCCCTCCGGTCATCGCAGAGTGCGCAGCGATTTCGTCGGCGGGCGGCAGAGAAAGCAGCAAGAACTCGACATTCAGTAACCCCCTATTCGCAGAGGTATCCACGAGATGAGAAACCACGGTAAGACATACACGATTTACATTCAGAGGATGGCCGCGTGATGGACAGCCTACAGATATTTGCTGCAGAAACTGCTCTCAGGAAGATGCTCAAGGATGGGCATTTCTCAATCTGCACGGTGGACAACATTCTGAAGATGACGAACGTTGTGCCGAATGCTCGGGCTTATCAGATTCTTCGTTTGTTGCATTGCGTGAATTTCAGCGACATGCCGCCAGAGGTGCAGCGGGAAATGCCGGACTTGTTGCGCGATGTTCTCGGTGGGGCTGAAATCGATTTGGCATCCGCCCTTAACCCAGAGTCCAAAAGAGAGCTTTGTGTAGTCGATGGAGGCAAGTCTGGCGGAACGTGGCTTAGTCGGATGATCCGCCAGCCATGACCTCCCTCCTAATCTTCGCCTGCACCTTCGGCGTAGTGCTGGCGCTGGGGCTGCAATCCCTGAACGTCAACGGAGGACACAAGGCGATGGCCTTCTGCACTTCGCTGATGATCGGAGCCTGCAATCTGGCGCTTCTCAAGATCGTCCCGCAGCCTACGGACTGGATGGACAATGCGGCCTATCTGCTCGGAGGTCCATTTGGGATTGTGGTGGCGATGAGGATTCATCCGTGGTTGGTGCGGATGTCGCGTCGGTGAGCGCCTGGTACAACGAGAATGACGAGTACGCGGCCCATTGGTTGCGCAACCTCATTGCTGCCCGGCTGATCGCGCCTGGCGTTGTTGACGATCGGAGTATTGAGCTTGTCCAGCCAGAAGACCTCAACGGATTTACCCAATGCCATTTCTTCGCCGGCATCGGAGGGTGGTCCCTTGCTGCGCGACTTGCCGGCTGGGATGACGATCGACCTCTTTGGAGCGCCAGTTGCCCCTGCCAGCCCTTCTCCGTCATCGGGCTCGGCCTCGGAGAATCAGACCCGCGGCATCACTGGCCAAAGCTCAGTTGGCTCATCGAAAAGCGTCGCCCTGCAGACATCGTTGGAGAACAGGTTGCGAGCGCGGATGGCCGCGTTTGGTTCTCCCGAGTACGCGCTGACCTGGAAACGATGGGATATGCAGCGGGGGGGGGCGATCTGTGCGCTGCGGGCGTCTCCGCGCCGCATATCCGGCAACGGCTGTACTGGGTGGGTCACACCGACGACGCGGGACTGGAAGGACACTCCGGGCATGGCGACGCAGTCCGGCGATCGAGTGCGGCTCGATCAGTTCCCGCGGCAAGCTGCGCAGTACCTTGGGACGCCAGCGTGCGAATCACTGACCGGCTCGGATTCACCCGTCGCAGCGAACCCGGCACTAGCCCGATGGCTCGTCGGGTTCCCACCCACATGGGACGACTGCGCGCCTACGGAAACGTCATCGTCCCTCAACTCGCGGCGGAATTCATGATGGCTTACATGGAGTGCAGGCCGTGAAAATCCCCCTAAACAAGAATGACCTCACGCCGGCCGGCGCTGAGATTGCGAGGAAACTGGGATGCTAAAGCCCCGCGCACTCCGAAAATGCGACGTCAAGGAATGTCGAAAGGAATTCAGGCCGCGGTCGAGTCTTGAGAAGTGGTGCAGTCCAACGTGTGCCGTGAAGCTGGCGCGCGAGATCCAGCAGAAGCAGGCCCGCAAGCGCAAGGCCGAGGGGCGATTCAAGCTCCGGACGCGGCGAGAGTGGATCAAGTTGGCGCAGTTCGCCTTCAACCGCTATATCCGGATCAGGGACGATGCGCTCCCATGCGTGTCCTGCGGGCGATTACACCAAGGACAGTGGCACGCCGGACACTATCTCAGCACCGGCGCGCGGCCTGAGCTGAGGTTTGAGCCAGACAACGTGCACAAGCAATGCCAGCCCTGCAATACCCACCTGAGCGGCAATATCGCGCTCTACAGGGCTGAGTTGTGCCGGCGCATCGGGGTAGCCAGAGTCGAAGAATTGGAAGCCGACCAAGCCCCGCGCAAGTACACCGTTGACGATCTGATCGAGATTGAATCGAGGTACAAGCGGCTGGCGAAGGAGTTGCAGAATAGTCGGGAACAGCAATCAGCGTGCCCATAACCGATTTACCCCTTGCTCTTGGCTGAATGGGGTGCAATACTGGGATATGAATATGAGGGGCGGATAAAGTGAAACGACAGATTGTTACTCGTGGGCAGGCGGCAGACCGCGGACTGGTCCGCTATTTCACCGGGAAGGCATGCGTGAATGGGCACCTGTCCGAGCGCTGGACAACTACCGGTAACTGCCTTGACTGCGCCAAGCGAACGGCAGAGGAATTCCGGCAGCGGGTCAAACTGCGCCGAGCGGAACTGGCAGCCCAGAGCGCCTAGCCCGTGGCCTCCCCGCAGGTCGAGGACGGCTATACCCGGATCGCGTCCGAACTGCTGGACGCCATCATCCTGTTCGATTTCAGCAAGCGCCAGGCCAAGGTGCTGCTGGCGATCATCCGGCGTACCTATGGTTTCAACAAGAAATCCGACGACATCACGGTCACTCGGCTGGCCCAGTACACCGGCCTAGCGCGCTCGAATGTTTCGGCCACTCTGGATGAATTGGTCGCCGTAGGGGCCGTATCAAAACGAGACGGTACATTCGGGTACGTTGTTGAAGTAGTTAAGGATTACACCAAGTGGCAGGCGTATCAAAACGATACGCGTATCAAAACGAGACATGTATCAAAACAAGACGCGTCTCAAATCGATACGCCCCCCGTATCAAATCAAGACGGTGAGCGTATCGAAACAATACAGGTGCCGTCTCAAATCGATACACACAATAGACAATCCTTTATAGACAACCCCAATAGACAATCCACAATAGACAGTTCCGAGGGCCCAAAAGAGCCCTCGGTGCATGGGCCTCTGGTTTTGGACGGCAACCCGCCGGAACCGACGCTGAAGCCGGCCAAAGCTGACAAACCGCCAAAGGCACCGAAAGCCAAGAAGCCGCCCAAGGAACCGCCGCCGACGCGCGCGACCTGGGCCGCATACTCGGAAGCCTATCTGAAACGGTATGGGGTCGATCCACTCGGCAACGCGACCGTCAACGGCCAATTGGCCAACTTCGTCAACCGGGTCGGGCAGGCTGAGTCCCCCGAGGTCGCCGCGTTCTATGTCCGGCACCAAAACAGCTTTTACGTCCAGACCATGCACCAAGTCGGGTTCCTGCTCCGCGATGCCGAGAAGTTGCGGACGGAATGGCTGACCAACCGAACCATGACGCAAACCCAGGCCCGCCAAACCGACAAGACCGCATCAAACGTATTCGCTCGGATGCACGCCGAACTCGAAGCCCAATCATCGCAAGGAGCCGTACCGTGAAAGACATTCTTCAGGCCCTCGCCGTAACTGCCGAACTATGCGGCTCGGATCTCAGCGAAGCCGCCGGCAAGGTGATCGTTGCTGATCTGGCGGCGTATCCGCCCGAAGCGGTCCTGCTGGCGCTCACCCGCGTCCGCCGCGAGCACAAGGGGCGCCTGACCCTCGCCGCGATCCTGGAGCGCCTTCCGGAGGACCGCCCGGGGCCAGAAGAAGCCTGGGCCTCGATCCCCAAGGACGAGTACACCACCGCGGTGCTGACCGTGGAGGCCAACCTGGCGGCTGGGCCGGCAATGGCTATCTACCTCGACGGCGACAAGGTTGGCGCGCGGATGGCTTTCCGTGAGGGTTACTTAAAACTGGTGGCGGACGCCAAAGCTCGCGGGATTCCAGCGGAATGGGTGGTGTCTCCCGGCTGGGATGGGGCCGGCCGGATTGAGCCGATCGCCGAGGCTGTAAAGCTCGGGCGCATCACTACCGATGTCGCAATGCACCACATGAGCGATGACATGGCGCGCGGGCGTCTGACTGAGTTGGTCTATGGCGGATCTTCTGGAGAGGCCATAGCGGGACCAAAGAGTGCGGAGGCTGTGCCCATCGGGAAACTGCTGAGAAAGATGGGACGCAACCTGCCCACGCTAGGGGATGACCTGTGAAATCCGACCTAATCCCCAAGATCGCCAATCGGATAGAGCCCGGCGCCATCCTGATTAGACGCAACCATGGCGACGGAGGCGGCGGAAGTTTCTACACGGTCCTATCCAGATCAGACAAGACTGTCATACTGAAAATGATGACCTGCGTTCATATCTCCGGCGCAGACCAGCAAACGGGCGTAATGGAGCCGGGAATCCCGCGAGACATTCGGCCGCCATTTCGCAAGCGCATCTACCAGGTTGCCATCTTAGGTGATGAATTCATCGTGGATGGATGCGCCGCTTTCCTGTGGGATGGAGCGCCAGTCCCGTTCTGGCAGGATTGAGGTGGAACCACCAGATGGCTGGAAAACCGTAAACGATGCCTGCATCGGTGTTCCAGCGGGCAAGGGATGGAGCTACACCGTCTGCCGGGTCGGAACGGCGCCTATCTACCTCTGGGAAGCATGGAAGGCCTGCGAGATAATCGGAATGGGCACAACGATGGATGAAGCCATTGGGCTTTGTCGAGCAGACTACAAAGCCAATCGATAGCCAAATCCTATAAAACCCGCTATTCTCCATACACGCTGACTAAGTACAGCGGCTCGAAGGAGTGGAAGGAAGATGGCCCGAAATGACAGTAAAGTCGTGAAAGGTGGTGAGAAGCGCAGACCACCGAACGCTGGCATTGGACGAGTCAAGGGCGTGCCGAACAAGGCGACCCAGAACGCCAGAGCGGCTATCGCGCAGTTCGTTGAGGGCAACGTCGACCGCCTGACAGGCTGGCTCGACCGGATTGCCGAGGATGACGCCAAGGCCGCGTTCCAGTGCTACATGGACGTTGTGGAGTACCACATCCCCAAGCTGGCGCGAACTGAGCATGTAGGCGAGGGCGGCGGGCCGGTTCGGATCATCGCCTCGAATCACGACGAGACGCTGTGAAGCTAACCGCCAAGCAGCTGGAAGCGATGGCAGTCTGTGCAGGCCTCGCAACCCACGTCATGCTCTTTGGTGGAAGTCGATCTGGAAAGACGTTTCTGCTGGTCCGAAATGTTGTGTTTCGCGCGTTAAAGGCGCACAACTCGCGACACGCGATATTCAGATTTCGTCTGAACCATCTGAAGGCGTCAGTATTCCTCGATACGTTCCCCAAGGTCATGCGGGAATGCTTCCCTGGCGTCAAGTACACGGCACACGCTCAGGAGATGTACGTCGATCTGCCGAAAGGATCTCAGATTTGGTTCGCCGGACTCGACGACAAGGAGCGCGTAGAGAAGATCCTGGGCATGGAGTTCGTGACGCTGTACTTCAACGAGTGCAGCCAGATTCCATGGGGTTCGATCCTCGTTGCGCTGACCCGCTTTGCTCAATTGGTCACACAGAACATTGAGGGACGCGAGCCGATGCCGCTCAAACTTCGATGTTTCTACGATTGTAATCCGCCCCCGAAATCGCACTGGACGTATCGGCTATTTATCGAGAAGCGTGACCCAGAAACACGGATAGGGCTATCCAATCCGGACGACTATGTCTCGTTCCAGATGAATCCTAAGGACAATCAGGAAAATCTCAGCGCTGAGTACATCAAGCAGCTCGAAAGCCTCCCAGCCCGCATGCGCGCCCGCTTCCTCGACGGCAGGTTCGCTGACGCCAACCCGAACGCCCTGTTCCCCGAGGAGCACATTGACAAGTGGCGGGTTCTGGACGGCTCGATTCCGGATATGGTCCGCGTGGTCATCCCGGTTGACCCGAGCGGCGCAGACGACACGGACAACGCCGACAATGACGCGATCGGTATCCTTGCGCTGGGCCTGGGCACGGACGGCAATGCCTACGTTCTGGAGGACTGCACGGTCAAGGCTGGCCCTGGAACCTGGGGCAAAGTCGCTACCAACGCATTCGACCGGCATTCGGCGGATTGCGTGGTCGGGGAAGTCAATTTCGGCGGCGCCATGGTCCAGCAGACGATTCAGGTTGCACGGCCGCGGACCCCGTTCAAGAAGGTCACGGCCAGCCGCGGCAAGGTCCAGCGCGCGGAGCCGTTCAGCGCCATGTACGAGCAGGGCAAGGTACGGCACGTCGGCAACTTCCCCGAGCTTGAGGACGAGCTTGGCGGGTTCTCGACCCACGGTTACACGGGCTCGAATAGCCCGAACCGCGCAGATGCGCTAATCTGGGGCCTCGCTGAGCTATTTCCCGGCCTGACCAAGCCCGCGAAGAAGCCCAGAGACGAATCACACCGCAGCATGGAAGTGCCCGGCTCAAGCAGTTGGATGGGGGCATAGGATTGGATAACACAGGCATCAACGCTGCTGCGAAGGTCGCTAACGCTGGCGACGATAGCGAACGCCTATCCGAAATGCGCAAACGCCTGTCGATGGCTATTGACGCGCTGTCGGATAGCCGTGAGGACGAGCTGAATGACCTGAAGTTCATGGCCGGCTCGCCCGACAACCAGTGGCAGTGGCCGCAGGAAGTGCTGAACTCGCGCACCACGAACCAGAGCGGCGCGACCGTGATGGCGCGGCCCTGCCTGACCATCAACAAGCTGCCGCAGCACGTGCGCCAGGTCACGAACGATCAGCGCCAGAACCGCCCGAGCGGCAAGGTCATCCCGGCCGACGACAAAGCAGACGTTGAAGTCGCTGAAATCTTCAATGGCATTGTCCGGCATATCGAATACATGTCGGACGCCGACGTCGCCTACGACACGGCCTGCGAAAATCAGGTGACTTACGGAGAGGGGTATTTCCGTCTCCTGACCGAATACTGCAATCCTGACTCGTTCGAGCAGGACATCCTGATCAAGCGCATCCGCAACAGTTTCTCGGTCTACATGGACCCTCTAATTCAGGATCCTTGTGGGTCTGATGCGAACTGGTGCTTCATCGCCGAGGACATGCTGCAGACGGAGTATGAGCGCGAATTCCCGAACGCGTCGCCGGTATCGACGCTCCGCTCCATGGGCGTCGGTGATGAGTCGCTGTCTCAGTGGCTCGGTCAGGACACGATCCGCATTGCGGAATACTTCTACATCGAGCGCAGCAGCAAGACGCTGAACCTGTATCCGGGGAACCTGACCGCGTTCGAGGGCACGAAGGAGGACAAATACCTCCGATCGATCTACCCGAAGCCTGTCCGATCTCGTCCGTCCGAGCGCAAGACGGTCAAGTGGTGCAAGACCAACGGGTACGAAATCCTCGAAGAGCGCGAATGGGCCGGGCAGTGGATTCCTGTCATCCGCGTGATCGGCAATGAGTTCGAGGTGGAGGGTCGGCTGTACGTCTCTGGCCTGATCCGCAACGCCAAAGACCCGCAGCGCCTCTACAATTACTGGGCCTCGCAAGAGGCTGAAATGCTCGCCCTTGCGCCCAAAGCGCCGTTTATCGGTTACTCGGGCCAGTTCGAGGGCTATGAGCGCAACTGGAAGTCGGCCAACACCGTCAACTGGCCGTATCTTGAGGTCAACGCCGAGGCGATGGACGGTCAGGGCAACCCGCTGCCGCTGCCGCAGCGTGCGCCGCCTCCGCAGGCCCAGAACGGGTTGATTCAGGCCAAGATGGGCGCGGCTGACGACATCAAGTCAGCTACGGGACAGTACGACGCCAGCCTGGGCGTAGGCTCGAACGAAAAGAGCGGCAAGGCGATCATCGCCCGCGAGCGCCAGTCGGACAAAGGCACGTATCACTACGTCGATAACCTTGCCCGCGCAGTCCGGTACTGTACTCGGCAGCTGGTCGACCTGATCCCGAAGATCTACGACACGGCGCGCATTGCCAGAATCATCGGCGAGGACGGCGAAGCCAAGATGGCGAAGCTGGACCCGACGCAGGCCGAGCCGGTCAAGAAGATCATTGACCCGCAGAACCCGAACGTCGTGATCGAGAAGATCTACAACCCGAGCGTGGGTAAGTATGACGTGGTGGTCACGACTGGCCCCGGCTACGCGACGAAGCGGCAGGAAGCGCTCGAAGCAATGGCGCAGCTGCTGCAGGGCAATGAACAGCTGTGGGCTGTGGCGGGTGACCTGTTCATCAAGAACATGGACTGGCCCGGCGCGCAGGAGATGGCGAAGCGCTTTGCCAAGACGATCGATCCGAAGCTCATGGACGAGTCCGATGAGAACCCACAGCTGCAGGCGGCGAACCAGCAGATTCAGGATATGGGCCAGCAGATGCAGCAGATGATGAGCATGCTGCAGAACGTCCAGCAGTCGATGGAAGCGCGCGAACTGGCCATCAAGGAGCAGGAGGCCGGCATCAAGGCCTACGACGCCGAAACCAAGCGCATCAGCGCAACCCAGCCGGCGATGTCGGCAGAGCAGATGCAGGACATTGCCCGCGGCACCGTTGACGCAGCGATGGCAACGGGCGACATCACACAACCGAGGATGTGACTATGTATGACCTTGTGAATCCGTGCGGGCAGGTCGATTTCCCGAATCGCTCAGCCGCATACACCGGCACGGCCGGCAACACCGCGACCTGGAACGTGGGGCCGCAGGGCGTCATCGTCTGGTCGGATCAGATTTGCTATGTGGAGGTCGGCACCGGCGTTGTCGCAACGTCCGGCAGCACGCTGATCCCGGCAAACACCTTCGTGCGCTTCAAGGTGCCGCTGAACGTGACTGGCCCGTGGCGGGTGAGTGCCGTTCAGTTGTCCACCGGCGGCACCGTCTACGCGAAGCCGATCAACAAGGAATAGCCGCAATGCCTACCGTCCAGCTGTCGATGTACTCGGGTGCTGGTGACCAGTTCTTTGACCAGAACGGGCTCCCGCTGGCCGGTGGGCTGCTCTACACCTATGGGTCGGGCGGTGTGTTGCCTGAAGCGACCTATACCACCATCAACGGGAACGTCCAGCACTCGAATCCGATCCAACTGGATGCCGAGGGGCGCGTTCCGGCCGGTGGTGAAATCTGGCTGACTGACGGTAACTCATACAAGATTGTCGTCAATGATGCTGACGGCGGTCTGGTTGGCACATACGACAACATCACTGGTAATGCCAGCGGCATCCTGAGTGGCTTTGCTTCTTCGTCGGGGTCAAGCCTGATTGGATTCATACAGGCCGGGTCCGGCGCTGTTCTGCGCACGGCTCAGTCCAAGCTGAGGGAGCGCGTCACGCCGGATGACTATGGCGCAGTTGGGGACGGCGTAACCAACGATTCGACAGCCATGCAAGCCGCGATCACTTATGCGACGTCTGTTGGTGGGACTGTGCGGTTGAATTCGTCCAAAAATTACCTTTGCAGCTCGATTGTCGATGTCACCTGCAACATCTATGGCGACGGTGGAACAATCACCGGCTCCTTGCGCGTGGCAGGTGATGACATCACCGTGCGCGATGTCAACGTGGTATCCAATAACGCCGTATACGGGGTATTCCTCGCTGGATCAACAGTCACCCCGACGATCTATTACCGACAGAAACTGGAGCGCGTGAACATCACGTTCAGCCCTGGGACTGCCGTTGCATCGTCACTCGGGATCATGGCGACCAATATCAACTACATGACGATAGATGGGTGTGAAATCCTCTATGGCATGCAGCTTGTCGGGTGCGCTGACTTCACCATCACCAACAACCTTCTCGACGGCGACAACTTCACCAATACGAACGAGCTTTTGCATGCGTCGCTGAAAAGCTACGGCATCATCAGCAACAATACCTTCATGGAATCGCTTGACAACTACATCGACCTTTACACGTCGGGTGAGCGTTGCGTTATTCAGGGAAATCGGTTCATCTCCTGCAAGACGCGTCTCGGAACAGCCGTGGAAATCAAGGTCAGTCTCACCGACACCTCGAACACGTCGAGCGATACGAACGGATGGGACGAACAGATTCTCATCGACGGCAACTACTTCGGTGATACCCGCGCGAATGGCGTGCAATTCACATCGATCATCTCTGTGGCTTATTCAGACACTCGGTCGGTGCCGTCATTCAGCTGGGCGAATACGTGTAGAAACATCGCAATCACCAACAACATCTTCGACGGGTTCGATGGAACAGCGCATGGAGCTTCTTACTTCGCGCCGATTTATCTTTTCACTTCCAACGCTATTTTGGTTTCTGGAAATATTTTCCGGAACATGGCGCTTGTTTCAGCGAACGACCTGTCGTCGTGTGTATGGATCGAGAAATGTCGGGATGTCATTGTCACCGGCAACCGTATATCGATGAAGGCTGGTACGGGCGTGTCTTTGCATGACGCCTGCGAAGACATCACTGTCTCCGACAATCACATGCTGGAAGATCTGAACAAGTCCCAGGTTCTTTCATACGGAATCCGCATCACCAAGGAAGGCTCGCGCCCGGCTCCGACAGTCACGCGCGGCAACTTCACCGGGAATGTCATTTACTGCACCATCTCAGCTTTCCGCCACCTCTACGTGGCTGGAACGTCTTTGACGGATTGCCTGATTGCCGACAACACATTCCAGCAGGAATGCACGATGGCCGTTCTGAACCGATGTCAGGTCATTGGCAATCGATTCACGGTCGGGGCGGCTAGGAGTCAATGCTTGACGGCGGGCACACTATCCCAGATCACGGCGTTTAATCTCATTGCAAACAACACTTTCGTTACACCATCTGGGACGCCAAAGATCGGGCTCGATCTTATTCGGATGCGATGCAGCAATATCAATGCGAACACCGTGCATACCGCAACCTATGGGTTCTTCATCCAGGGGACGAACACTGCAGGCGAGCTGGATTACCTCAACGTCAAGGACAATTTCAGTGTCTCTCAGACGATGGCAAATTTCCCGACCTACTCATCCATGAACGCCGCCGATACGGCGTTGCTCCAGGCCGTCAACAATCAGAAGGTCACTTAATGTGCCTTGACTATCAAGTTCAATAGGACGATAGTTATTTCCAATAGTACCGGCCCTTACGACCGGGGAATCCAAGGGATTCAGCAATGTCAGAAGAGTCGCAGGTTGTAGCGGAAGTCACCCCCGCGTCGGGACAGGTCGCCACGGCGGCACCTGTTGCTGAAGATGGAGCGCCGGAAGTTGTGCCAGCAGCGGAGCCCAAGACTTTCACACAGGAAGAACTTGACGCCGCGATCGGCAAACGACTTGCAAGAGAGCAGCGAAAATGGGAGCGACAGCAGAGCGTTAGGGTTGAGAAACCCGCCGCTCCGGTCGAAGTGAAGTCGGAACAGTTCGAGTCAACGGAAGCCTACGCGGAAGCGCTGGCGCTCCAGAAAGCCGAACAGTTGCTGGCCCAACGGGACGCGGAACGGCAGCAGACTGAAGTCGAAGAGGCATTTCACGAGCGTGTTGAAGCGGCGATGGAGAAGTACGACGACTTTAAACAGGTCGTGGAAAATCCAACGCTGAAAATCACGAAAGTGATGGCCGAAACGATCAAGCATTCGGAGATCGGTCCAGAGGTGGCATACCACCTTGGGACGAATCCGAAGGAAGCGGAACGTATTTCCAAGCTCGTACCCTTTCTGCAGGCCAAGGAAATCGGGCGGATTGAGGCCAAATTGGCCGATGCCCCTCCGACGCGCAAGACATCGACGGCACCAGCGCCTATCACCCCTGTCACCGGCAACCGCAACACGGCAGCGAAAGTTCACGACACCACCGACCCGCGCGCTGCGGAATCGATGAGTACATCGGAATGGATCGCAGCCGATCGGGCCAGACAGATGAAGAAGCTGGGGCAAACCCGCTAATCAATCTGGAGAAATACCGTGTCTAATTCATTGCTGACGATCGACATGATCACCAACAAGGCGTTGGAGATCCTGGAAAACAACCTCGTCATCACCCGCAACATCAACAAGCAGTTCGACGACAGTTTCGCAGTGCAGGGCGCCAAAATTGGCTCCACGCTGCGCATCCGTCTGCCCGACCGCGCGCTGGTGACTGACGGCGCTGCCCTGCAGGTGCAGGATGACAACGAGCAGTACACCACCCTGACGGTTTCGAGTCAGAAACATATCGGCGTCAACTTCACGACCGCCGAACTGACGATGCAGCTTGACGACTTCGCTGACCGCGTGCTCAAGCCGCGCATCAGCCAGCTGGCATCGAGCATCGACGCGGACGTGGCGAATGCCTACAAGGGCATTTACCAGTCGGTCGGCACCCCAGGCACCACGCCGGCGACCTCGCTGGTGCTGCTGCAGGGCCAGCAGAAGCTCAACGAAGCCGCGGCGGTCATGTCCCCCCGCTATGCCACGGTCAACCCGGCTGCAAACGCCGGTCTGGTCGAAGGCATGAAGGGCCTGTTCAACCCGACTGACACGGTTTCGCGTCAGTTCAAGAACGGCATGATGGGCACCGGCGTCCTCGGGTATGAGGAAATCAACATGAGCCAGTCGATCAAGCAGTTCACGACCGGCAGCCGCACCAACGGCACTGTCGGCACCACCGTGAGCACGCAGGGCCAGGCGACGATCGATCTGGCGGGTCTGGGCGCTTCGGGCACCGTGACGGTCGGCGATGTCTTCACGGTTTCCGGCGTGTATGCCGTCAACCCGCAGACCCGCGAATCGACCGGCTCGCTGCAGCAGTTCGTCGTCACCGCAGCCGCGTCGGCTTCGGGCGGCGGCGCTGCCAGCGGTGTGTCGATCCAGCCGGCGATGTACACCAGTGCTCACGCGCTGGCGACCATCGACGCATTCCCGCAGTCGGGTGCGACGGTCACGTTCATGGGCGCTGCGAGCACGCAGTACCCGCAGAACCTGATCTACCACAAGGATGCGATCACCTTCGCCAGCGCGGATTTGCTGCTCCCGCAGGGCGTCGACATGGCCTCCCGCAAGAACCACAACGGTATCGGCATGCGAATTGTCCGTCAGTACGACATCAACAACGACCGCATGCCGTGCCGTATCGACGTTCTGTATGGCTATTCGACCATCCGCCCGCAGATGGGCGTCCGCCTCTGGGGCTAGCGCATAAGGGCCGGCTCCGGCTGGCCCTTTCGCTCTCCATACATCATTCAGGAGATTCAAATGGCAATTCCCAATGTAGGCGGCGGCTATCAGCAGAACGATGGCAACCTCAACGAACTGCGCATCGGCGTCATGGCCGCTCCGCAGACCGCAACCGCAACGGCAACGCTGACGGCGGCACAGGTGACTGGCGGTGTTCTGGTGGGCGATCCGTCCACCTCCGCAGCCAGCTACACCCTGCCGACTGCCGCGGACATCGACGCAGTGATGACGAACATGAAGGTCGGCAGCACGTTCGACTTGACGATCGTCAACCTGGGCACGTCGAGCGGCATCATCACGGTCATCACCAACACCGGCCTCACGCTGGTGGGCATGGTGACCATGCCGATCACGACCTCGGCGGGTTCATCGGGTACGTTCCGGTTCCGCAAGACCGCAACGACTCCGACGTACACGGTCTACCGCGTTTCGTAACCCAATAGGGGCCGGGTTCGCTCGGCCCCGCTACGGAGAATCACATGGGTAACACCAAACCGATTGGCGTTGCGTACGCGGACCCAGAACTTGACAGTCTGACGGTCAGCGGCGCAGCGGTTTTCAATGGCGCTGTCACGACCCCCGGAGGCTCCGCGCAGGGCACTTCAGCCTCGCCGGTTGCCATCACCACGGCATCAAACCTGAATTCGGCCTATGCCACGACCTCGGCGGCTTCGGGCGATACCCGATTGCGGTACGAGCGTCTGGTATTCACCAGCACCGGCTCCGGCGAAACGCTCCGCGCGTTCTCGCAGGTCACCGGTGTAGGTGCGGCGGCCGGCGGCACGATCAACGGCGCGCATATCTCGCTGTCGATCAACGGATCGGGCACGATCTCAGGGGCTGGCAACGCGCTGCGCGCCACTCTGGGCGGTTCTTCGACCAACCCAGGCGGCACGATCGCGGCGATTCAGGCTGATTCGGACTTCGCGTCCGGCGGCACCTGGACGAACGCTTCGTTCATCCGCTTCACCAATTCCGGTACGGGGACGGTGGCGAACCTGCTGAATGTCCCGACCGCGATGGTGGTGGCTCAGGTATCTGCCGACTCCACGCACACGATTCGCATCGTGGCGGCGAACGGCACGCCGTACTACATCATGTGCACCAGCGTCGCGCCGTAATGGGCATTACAGCCGAGTATCTACAGGCTGAAATCCAGTCGCTTGAGGCTGAATTGCAGAAGGCACAGGTCTTTCAGATTCAGGCTCAAGCGACTATCTCAGCGTACCGGATGTTGCTGCAGCGACTCGAAGCACCGCAAGACGAGGCCCAGAATGCCGATTTACCTGAGACATCCTAAGCACGGGTCCAAGGTTGCGATCAGCGACCTTGAAGCCAAGGCCGATGCGGTGCATGGGTGGGTGGAGTACGACCCGCTGAAGGCTGTCCAGCCTGTCGCCAAGGTGGAGGCCGAGCCCGCAGCGCCGGCCGTTGCCGTTGAAGCTGTCTCGGATGAACCTGCTGTAAACGCGCTCGCAGCACCACGAAAGCCGGGCAGACCGCGCAAAACTGAGGGTTAAGCATGACCACCGCACGGGACCAGATCTACGGCGCGCTCCGCTTGATTGGTCAACTTGCGGAGGGTGAATCAGCGTCGGCCGACACGGCCAGCGATGCACTCGACGCCATGAATCAGATGATCGATTCGTGGAGCACGGAGCGCCTTTCAGTGTTCTGCACTGAAACCCAGGTATTCAACTGGCCGCCGAACGTCATTTCCCGCACGCTCGGGCCTACGGGCGATTTCGTCGGGACGCGGCCGATTCTGGTCGATGGTTCGACCTATTTCTGGAGTCCGGCCAATAACATTTCCTTCCCAATTCAGCTGATCAACCAGGAGATGTACAACGCCATTGCGGTCAAGACCGTGACAAGCACCTACCCCCAGGTGATGTACGTCAGCATGACGCACCCGGATATCGAGATGTTCGTGTACCCGGTGCCGACGTCAGTCCTTGAGTTCCGCATCGTGTCGGTCCAGCCGCTGACGCAGCCGGCGAACCTGTCGACGACTCTGGCCTTCCCGCCCGGCTATCTGCGCGCGTTCAAGTTCAACCTGGCGTGCGAGATCGCCGCTGAATTCGGGGTAGAGCCGTCCTCAACCGTGCAGCGCATTGCGATGATCAGCAAACGCGACCTGAAGCGCATCAACAACCCGATGGATGTCATGTCGATGCCGTACACGCTGGTTGCGAAGCGCGGCAGGTTCAATATCTTCACCGGATATCCGCAGTGAAGAGTCCCATTCTCGGCTCATCCTACGTCGCCCGCAGCGTCAATGCCGCGGCGAACCGGATGATCAACCTCTACCCTGAAATCGTCCCGGAAGGCGGCAAGGAGCCTGCATTTCTGACGCGCACGCCGGGTCTCAGGACGAAGATATATGTAGGCGACGGCCCTGTCCGCGGGCTGTGGGCATTCGGCGGGTACATGTACGAAGTGGTCGGAAATGAACTGTACCGCTGGGATTCCAACGATACCCCGCTCCTTCTGGGAGCAATCGCCGGCACCGGCCCGGTAAGCATGGTTGACAACGGGACGCAGCTATTCGTTGCTGCAAACGGCCCGAGCTACATCTACAACGCCACGACCGGCGTATTCCAGCAGATCACGGACCCTGATTTCCCCGGCGCGGTAACGGTTGGGTACATCGACGGCTATTTTGTGTTCAACGAGCCGAACAGTCAGCGAATCTGGGTGACAAGTTTGCTCGATGGCACGGCAATCGACCCGCTGGAATTTGCGAGCGCGGAAGGCTCACCGGATGGCGTCGTGGCGCTGATTGTCGATCACCGGGAAATATGGGTGTTTGGCGTCAGCACCGTCGAGGTGTGGTACGACGCCGGGACGCTCGACTTCCCGCTGCAGCCGGTACAGGGCGCATTCAACGAAGTGGGCTGTATCGCCCCCTATTCCGTCGCCAAGATGGATAACGGCATTTTCTGGCTGGGGGCAGATGCTCGGGGTTTCGGCATCGTGTACCGGGCGGAAGGCTACAAGGCCGTGCGCGTCTCGACGCACGCTGTCGAGTGGCAGATTCAGCAGTACGGCACGTTGTCGGATGCCGTGGCCTACACCTATCAGCAGGACGGGCATAGCTTCTACGTCCTGAACTTCACCGATGCGGATACGACCTGGGTCTATGATGCTTCTACCCAATCATGGGCGGAGCGTGCCGGGTTTGAAAACGGGCTATTCACTCGCCATCGCGCGAACTGTCAGGTGGTATTCAACAACCAGATCATCGTCGGGGACTATGAGAGGTCAAACCTCTACTACCTCGACCTCAACGAATACGAGGATCTGTTCGAGCCGATGAAGTGGCTGCGATCCTGGCGCGCGTTGCCCACGGGGCAGAACAACCTCAAGCGCACCGTGCACCACAGTTTGCAGCTCGACATCGAAACAGGCGTCGGGCTCAACAATGGGACCGGCTCAAATCCCCAAGTCATGCTCCGTTGGTCCGATGACGGTGGCCATACGTGGTCGAGCGAACATTGGGTGCCTATGGGACAGGTTGGCCGGTATGGGACTCGGGTCATCTGGCGCCGCCTGGGCATGACCGACAAGATCCGCGACCGGGTGTACGAGGTATCCGGCACTGATCCGGTCAAGATCGCCATCATGGGCGCCGAACTGATCCTGAGCGGCACCAATGCCTAGCCGCCCGCTCACCAATGTCACGCCTCCGCGTGTGCCGATCATCGATCTGCGCACCGGGTACGTGACGCGCGAGTGGTACATGTGGTTTATCAGCCTGTTCAATCTCACCGGTGGTGGGTCGAACTCGGCATCGTTGTCAGACCTACAGCTGGGGCCGGACGTATCTGCGTCGCTGGCCCAATATGACCAGTCGATCGCCAGTGTGCGGCAGGAGGCGGAAACACAGCCGCGCGCCGAGCTCGGGACGATGGCAGCGGTGCAGCAGGACAATGCCAGGTTCATCGGCTATTCGCCGGTCCCCTCCCCTGCGGTAGTCCTGGGAACCGGCTTCACGGCATGGCTGCCGACTGATCAGACGCTCGGGATCGGTCTGAACGGGTCGGTCATGCGCACCGGCCAGGCGCAGATGTACTATGCCCTGAATGACACCGGTGGAACGGCTTCAATCGGTTTGGCCGTGATGCGTACCGGCACCGTGCCGGCCTCGAACCAGCTGCAATTCGACGTCGCCGACGCAGATGGGTCAGTCGACGCGGCGGAAATGCTCGGGATTGTCAGCAGCACCACGGCAGACGCCGAATTCGGGTACGTGACCACGTTTGGCCTCGTGTCGGGCTGGGATACCACCGGTGCGACCAAGACCGTGCCGCAGACCTGGGCTGACGGTGAACTGCTGTATTTCGACCCTGACTATCCGGGTGAACTGACCAACGTCGAACCCAGCGCGCCGGATTTGAGGGTGCAAGCGGGATTTGTGGTCAACGCCGCGGCCGATGGCTCGATCTTCGTGCGGATGAACAACGGGGCGTATCTGAACGCCTTGAATGACGTTCTCTTGTCCGGGCTGGCAAACAACGACAGCCTGTTCTACGACTTCGCGCAGAGCCGCTGGGAGAATCGTGACCCTGAAGATGCGCGCGATGCGCTGGGGCTCGGCACCGGTGTGCCAACGAACGGTCAGGTACTCATCGGCAACGGCACGGACTTTTCCACAGCTCTGATGACCGAAGGCGACGGCATCACCCTGACGACAGGGGCCGGCACGCTGACCGTTGCTGCCAATCTGGTCGGCGCCGGGAATATCCTGATCGCGCCTGGTACGGGTTCGTCGCTTGATATCTCAGTGACCCCCGCGCTGGGTACGATTGCAACGCAGAATCTCGGAGCTACAGGCGTATTCACGGCCGGCAGCGGCGAGACAATCACCGTCACAAGTGGCATCATCACAAGCATCGTGTAGGAGCTGAAATGACCGTCACCGCATCAGTGCTGATTCCGTCGAAGACTGCCGAGGCTGCGCAGACGACTCAGTACACCTCTGCGTCTAACGTGACGACGATCATCGACAAGTTCACGGCGATCAACTACGACACGGTAGCGCAGACGATCAGCGTGAATCTGGTCACGTCAGCGACGACTGCGGCAAGCGGGAACCTGATCACCCAGACTAAGGCGCTGCAGGCCGGCGAAAGCTACACCTTTCCCGAGATCGTCGGGCATGTTCTGGCCGCCGGCGGATTCATCAGCACCATTGCCAGTGCGACCCCTGCGATTTCGATTCGTGCCTCCGGGCGGATGGTGACGTGATGGACCTTGAGCGCGTTGACGTGCAGTTGCCAGATCGGGAAGAAACCCCGATGGTCGATCGCGTGCGCGCCTTGCAGGTTGAGGTTTCAAAGCTCCCGCAGTACGAACCACAGACAAAGCACTATTTCCATGCTGGTATGTATTGCCGTGAGGTATTCCGAAAGGCAGATGTTCTGATCATCGGTAAGGTGCACAAGAAGGAGCACTTCTACCTGATCGTGTCCGGAGTCTTGTCAGTGACCACCGATGACGGCGTGCAATTAGTCACTGGACCAAAGCTCATCCTCAGCAAGCCCGGCACGAAGCGGGCTGTCTATTCCCACACAGATGCAGTGTGCATGACCTTTCACCGCACCGACGCAACCACCGTCGAGGACGCGGAAAAGGAACTTGTTGAAGATGACCCATCATCGCGTTTCGACGCACACAACCGGGTGGTCAGTGAAGCTATCGAGGTGATCCCATGACATGGTTCGTTGCGGCAACAATCGGTACTAATCTGATCGGCGGCTATCTAGGCAACCAGGCTGCAGGCGATGCCGCCGACGCACAGGCTGCCGCGTCTCGATACGCGACCGACATCCAGAAGGAAATCGCCGACCGTCAGATGGCGATGCAGCGGGAGATGTGGCAAACGCAGATGGGCCTTCAGCAGCCTGGCTATCAGGGGGGCATTGCCGCTCAGAATGAACTGATGCACTTGCTCGGCATCACCCCGCAATATAACGAGCAGCCGCAAAACAACATTGCGCCTCGTCCATCGGTTCCAGCGGGGGGGCAATATGCGCCGCGGCCATACGAGATTAACCCTGGGGATGGCCGGTATTATGCCGGGTCTGGACCCCAGCGCATGCAGACTGGTAATGATCAGGCCAAGCAGATCTACGGGACTTCGGTAACGAATCCTGGAGGCGGGGGGAACCTCTCAAAGCCGCTGGTAATTCCAGGATATGCCACTCAAAATACAGACCGGTATGGCCCGGATAAACCAGGATTCGGCTCGCTATCTCAGCCGTTCGGCATGGATCAGTTCGAGGCTGATCCGGGCTACGAATTCCGTATCTCTGAAGGGCTCAAAGCGATGGATCGCGGAGCAGCTGCGCGTGGAGGGCTGTTGTCCGGCGCGGCTCTTCGAGCAGGGCAGCGCTATGGGCAGGAGATGGCATCGCAGGAGTACATGAACGCCTTCAACCGCTACCAGACCGAGCGACAGGCACGGCTGAATCCGTTGCAGAGCCTCATGGGCGCCAGTCAGACATCGACCAATAACCTAAGCAATGCGGGACAGAATTACGCTAACAACACGAGCAACATCCTCGGGATGTTCGGGCAGAACGCAGGCCAGAACGCGATCAACGCCGGCGACGCTCGCGCATCGGGCTACATCGGTCAGGCCAACAGCATCAATAGCGCGCTGGGCGGCATCGGCTCTGGCATCCAGAACTTCATGCTGATGAACGCGCTGTCGGGTGGCGGCGGGTATGGCGCTGGTTCGAGCAACATCCCCGGCTTCGTTTCCGGCAATTTCGGCGGGGGCTGATCATGGCTATCGACCCCTATATCGCGCGAGGCGTCCAGCCGGTTCAGATCGAGAACCCGCTCAACGCCATGGCGCAGATGTACCAGCTCAAGAACGCCCAGCAGGCCGGGAAGCTCAACGCCATGGCCCTGCAGACGGCAGAGCAGGACGCGGGCGACCGGAACAAGCTGCGCGCGTACCTGCAAGGCACCGATCTGAGCCAGCCGGAAGCCCGCGCAGGCCTCGTGAAGTTCGGCGCACCGGGGCTCGCGTACGGCAAGCAGCTGCAGGAGCAGGACAAGGCCGGCGTCGACGCGCAGAAGGCCAAGTACGACCTCGCAAAGTCTGCCATTGAGCAGTCCCGCGCGCTTCTTGCCAACGTCCGCACGCCGGAGGATTACATCCAGTGGCATATGGGCAATCACCAAGACCCGGTGCTGGGCAAGTTGCTGGCAGAGCGCGGCGTAACGGCCGATAAGTCCATGGCGAACATCCAGCAGATGCTGAGCCAGCCGGGCGGCCTTGAGCGCGCCATTCAACAGTCGGCTCTCGGGGCTGAGAAGTTCGCCGAATCCCTGCAGCCCAAGGTCGTTGGCCGGTCGCTGGTGCAACTGGATACCGGCGGCAAGCCGAATGTGCTGTATACGTCCCCGGAGAAGGCTGACAAGCCCGCAGCTGAGCCTGCGCCGACAATGACGGAGGTGATTGACCCGGCTGATCCGAAGCGCATGCTTCGCGTCAACGCGCGCACCTATCAGGGCGGATCCCTTGGCAGCCCCGGCGTGCTTGGCATTTCGGGCAAGGAGCCGACCTCCGCGGCGAAGGATCTGCAGTCCGAAGAAGGTCGCGCGAATCTGGACACTCAAGTCGCCCAGTTGCGCGACCTCTACGGGCAGTTGCGTGATGGCGGAGGTATCACGCAGGCTGGAAAGGGTGCGAGCAATCTGGCGGCGTCGGCCAGTTCGTCGACTATCGGCCAAATGATCGGCGGAGCGCTCGGCACGCAAAACCAATCCCTGCGGGATTCAATCATCCAGCAGCGGCCTCTGTTGCTGCAGGCCATCAAGCAGGCCACCGGCATGAGCGCCAAGCAGATGGACTCCAACGCGGAAATGAAGATGTATCTTGCCGCCGCGACTGACCCGACTATGGGTTATGAGGCCAATATGCGGGCGCTCGATACCCTGCTGGGCTTGTTTGGGCCGAAGCCGGGGGCGGGTGGCGCTGCGCCAACTGCGCCTGCAGCAGCCAATCAGGACGCCGAAGCCCTGAACTGGGCCAACGCCAACCCTGGCGACCCGCGCGCGGCCGCAATCAAGCAGTCCCTCGGGGTGCAGTGATGGCCTTTGATCCCGACGCCTATCTGGCGGCAAAGACCGCCCCAGCGCCGGCCTTCGACCCGGATGCGTACCTTGCGCAAAAGGTCCAGCCGCCGCGCAATGTCGACGTCGCCAGCACCGCCATCAACCGCGGGCTGTCGAACGTGGCCGACGCTTTCCTGAACGCGCCGACGAATATCGCCAATCTTGGCATTGCCGGCGTAGGGTCTGCGCTGACTGCGGCCGGACGCCCTGACCTGGCCCCGGATCCCTTGCAGCCCCCGAACCTCGCTCAGCGCGGAATGGGCGCGATGGGCATTGAGACGGCCCCGCCGGCCGGCATGACGCCGGGCCAGCGCATCGCCTCTCAGGGACTCGAATACGGCGCCAGCGCAATTGCTGGCCCTGCGGCAACTGGCCGGCAACTGGCGGCAAATATCGCGCTGGGCGGTGTGTCTGGAACCGCTGGCGGTGCAGTCGAGCAAGTCACCGGCAGCCCTGAAGCAGGGTTTGCGGCTTCGCTGGTCGCGCCTATCGCTGTGGGTGCTGCCGCGCAGAGCGGTGCGCGCCGAATGGCGATGAACGCCAGCAAGGATGCGGTAGCGCGTGAAGCGCGCCGGGCTGGCTTCGTCATTCCGCCGTCAATGACTGGGGCGAGCCTGCCAGCGCGTGCTGTGGAAGGTGCTAGCGGGCGCCTCACGATGAACCAGACGGCCAGCCGGCGTAACGAAGAAGCGGCCCAGCGCCTTGCTGCGCGAGCGGTAGGCTTGCCGGAAGATCAGCTCAACGCTGCCGGGCTGGCCCAAGTGCGCAACGAGGCGAACCGGGCATATCAGGCGATTGAATCGCAGCCGCCGTTTGCCGTTGACGCGGCGTTCCGGCAGGATTTGCAGCGCCTTGGCGCGGCGAATCGAATGATGGGGCAAAACGTACCAGCACTGGCGCAGACTCGCATTGACGACGTGCTGGGCGATATGGCTCAGAATCAGCAGTTCGACGCCCCGGCAGCGATCCAGATTATTCGTCGGCTGCGCTCGGACGCGAGCAAGTTGTATGCGCAAACGGATGCTCCTGGCAGTGAGGAAGTGGCCCGCGCTGTTCGCGGCGCTTCTGATGCCTTGGAAAACCTGATTGAGCGGCGATTGTCCGCTACAGCACCCGATCTCGTTCCGCAGTTTCAGCAGGCCCGACAGCGCTTGGCTACCGCGCACTCTGTCGAAGATGCAATGAACGCCGGCAACGGCCAGATAAACCCGCAGGCTTTGGCGCGGATGCTAGAAAATGGGGAACCACTCTCTGGTGACCTGCTGACTATCGCCCGCGCCGCATCAGCTTTCCCGAAGGCTTTGCAAAAGCCATCAGGAGAAGGGCAATATCCAGTCAGCAAACTTGACTATGGATTCGCGCTCGGTGGTGGTGCATTGGGGACTATGGGCGCAATAGAGCCGACTACTGCTGCGATGGCGGCATTCGCCCCGACAATCGCCAGAAACACCATGTTGAGTCAGCCCTATCAGCGCATGGTCGCGCCGAACAATTACCTGTTCACCCGTGCGGCCCAGAATGCCAATCCACTCGGCGTGATGGCGACCAACGCCCTGGCCCCCCACAACCAGAACGCGCTGGCCCGATGAACTACCGGCCGCCACACTTCAAGCTGCAGGAGCTGGTCGCGCCGTCGATCTTCGAGCGCCTTGGCGATGATGCGTGGAACTTGCTCGATGAAAAGGCGCTCCGTGCGCTGGAATCCATCCGCGAGAAGTTCGGGCCGATCATCGTCAACAACTGGCACGCCGGCGGGCAGTACAAGGAATCCGGGTTGCGTGAACAGGACACCAGAACCGGAGCGCCCAAGTCCGCTCACAAACGCGGCATGGCATTCGATTGCAAGTCATCGAAATACACGCCGGCGCAGATGTGCGCCTATGTCATGGCGAACCCTGACGAGTTCCCCTATGTTCGGCGAATCGAGAATCCCGACGATACCCGGACATGGCTGCACGTTGATTCTGTAGAGCATGCCGGGAAAACTCCAAGGGTATTCAAGCCGTGATCGCCGCTCTTGCCGCGCTGTCATGGCTGAAGCGCGCCGGCGGGTTCATCGTGAAGTTCTGGCGCGAGATATTCATCGCATACCTGTGCATCGCCTTGTACGGCGCTCAGGGCAAGATCCACGACCGGGATGTTGCATTGCAAGGCTTCATCGCAGATCAGCAAGCTGCCGCGCTCGAATCCGAGAAGCGTGGCGCAGAAACCGGCCAGGAGGCCGTGACGACCTATGTTGACCAGCAAGCGCAGGACGCTCCGGTTATCGAGCGCGTTGTTACTCGCGTGCACAATGTCTGCGTGCGCAAGCCCGACCGTGATCTATCGCTGCCCGCCCCTGCCGGCGTATCTGGACTACCCGGCCGCGAAGCTCAAGACCAAGCAGATCGAGAGTTCGCCCAGGCCATCGCCGATGACCTTGCAGCCTGTTCCGGGGAACTGAACCGGCTGGACGCCATCCGGGATTTCCATAACGCGAACACCAGCCGCTAGAATGCAGTGTCGGGGCTCGTGCCCCATTTGATGGAGAGCGACATGGCGAAGGAACCGAAGGGCTCAGTTGGCGGGCCGGGGCCAAAGAAGCCCCCGAAACGCAAGTGAAAATCCCCGCTGTCATGCTGCTCTGCCTGATCGTGCTGACGCACTACGGATACCCGTACATGGCGCTGGCAGCGGATAACGGCTCCATGACGATTGATCAGATGTCGTCATGGAGCTTCTACATTCTGCGTGGCTTTGAGGGCGCAATCCTTTTCGCCCTGCTGTTGCAGTATCCCCAAGGACGGGGGCCGTACCGCATGATCTGGGTACTGGCATGCTGGCTTGGAATCTTCGAGGAATCGCAGACTGCGGTATGTGGTCTGATCAGCGATCCCGCAGTGATCGTTCCGCTATGGTCAGGGTTATGCGTAGAGCAATTCGGCAACCTGCCTTACATCCTGTTTGCCGCAGCTGCTCTGGTCTATCTGTTCATGGGGGCAAAACGTGAGCGCAAAACCTGACCCGGCTGCAATCGCAGCAGCGATCCCCTTGGCGGCTGCTACGCCGATCTATGGGGAATACGCCATCATCGTCCTTGCCGCCCTGTTCGGCTCCCTGGTGGCCCTGTCGAAGATGCAGCCAGATGCGGCGCGGTCGCGTTGGTTCATCGCCCTGTTCATCTTCCGCGGCGTGGCCGTGGCATCCGTTGCCGCCGGCGTCATCGCGTCATGGTTAAGCGCCGCGACAGGCGTCGAGTTCTACCGTTGGCTGGGCCTGGCCGCTTTCCTCATTGCATACGCTGTTGAGGATCTACCAAAGGTCAAAGACATGGCCCTGCAAAGATGGGGTAACAAGGAATGATCTGGACCATAACCAACCTGATCCTGTGCGCGTGGATCTTCTGCATCTGCGTGGAGCGTCTACGGGTGACGTCGCATCGGACGTTCTGGATGGTCCGCTGGGGGCTGGCCCTACTCGGTACCGGCGCAATCGCCTGGGCAGTCTCCCCGATCTTCTGGCCGCTCATGACGCCGCCGCTGATGGTCCTATTCAGCTTCGGCGTAGTCGTCGAGCTAATGTCTCATTCGCCACTGTGGAAGGATGGCGCGCCAAGGCATCTTCATTGGGGCGATGAGCGGCGGACTGGAAACAACAGGCGGAACTGAGGTTTGACAATCCGCGCTGTCAGGTTCAGCATGCCGTCCATCAGGGGCTAGCTCTCACACGCATCTACCCCGACCCGCTATCTGCAAGCGGTGCAGACGTGAAGCCCCGGGCTCGAAATCCGGGGCTTTTTGCGTTTAAGAGGATGGCCGGTGCTGATCTCCGGCTAATACGTGCTCCTATGGGTTTGCAGGCCGCTAGCACGCGCGCAGATGCGCTACGCATTCACCCTCAATGAAGCAGGCCGGACTGGGATCGAACCAGCGCTGACACGGGCACAACGGAATCACCCGTTTATTCCCGCCGCTCTACCGCCTGAGCTACCGACGAAGCCGGTGATAAGTCGGCCCCTGAACTGCTTCATTGAAGATGCTACCCGCTCAGTTTATTCCAACAAAAAAGCCCCGGCAAGATTTCTCCTGCCGAGGCTCCCAACGCCTTCCGCTCAAACTTGGGTCTGAGTGTTGGCGTTGTTGGACGTTGCCGCGCCGCCGAAGCTGACCGTCTTCTGGACGTTCCGGATGTACTGATTATCCTGATTCAGGATGTCGAAACGATCCGACAGGCGGTTGAAGCCATGGACAAGGCCCTGCACCTGGGCTTGCGCCTGTGCCTGTGCCTGGTTCTGGTTGACCGTCTGCGTGACATTCACTTCCGAGTCGCGGGTACGGCGGAAACTGCGTTCTTCAACCAGTGCGCCCTGAGCGACAGCAAGCTGACGGTTCAGATCCTCCCGGTTGATGTCGTTGATCAGCGCGCGGGTGCGATCACCCTCAGTGCCGATCTGAGACGACAGCGCCGATTTGGCTTCGCAGATTTCACGCTGCACGCCGTTGAACCCAGCCAGCAGAGCCACGTTTGTGGCGTTCTGGCCCTGCATCAGCTGCGTCTGACCGTCGAGCACCTTGAGCACGTTGGTCTGGGCAAGTGAACTCAGCCCATTCTGTACGCCGGCCAAGGCAAGCTGAACCTGGGCCTCGGCCAGCGGCACAGATGCCTGGATGTCGCCAAGCTTATTCATCAGGATGTCCGACTTCTGGGCACATTCACCGCCGAAACCGCGCTCACCGTCGCGCCCGCGATTGCCGAACAGGCCACCGCCGAGCAGCGCGCCGATCAGGATGCCGCCGAGGCCGCCACCACCCATCAGTCCGTCATTCTGAGGTTGTCGGTTGCCGAGAATTGCCGCCACCAGGGCCGCATGGTCCCCGCCGTTGTCGTAGCCCTGCGGCGATCCGCCGCCAGCATTGACGATTACCTTGTCCGTGTTGATTCCTTCGCTCATTGTGTGTTCTCCTACTGGTGCCGCTGGAGTTTCGACCTCCGCCGCGGCAGTCGTTAAAGGCGCTTCGTCGACTGACTCTGGCGCTACCTGTTCCTCTTCTTCCTCGTGTTCCATACCAATGCTCCGTTAGGGGCGTGGAGGAGCGTGCGCGTGTGTCTGGTAGCGCACAATGCGATTCATGGGCTAAGTGTGTCCGGGGGTCAGATGGAACTGACGGAGCAACAATTCGAGTTCATGGCGTGGATCATGCGCAGCCATGGCCGATCGCGCGATGCTTGTAAACGGGTGCTGGTCTACGATGAGCGTCAGTGCGATGTCGCCAGGTCAATGGATATTGACCCGGCGCTGATTGCTGTTTCGGTGAAGAAATACAGGACGGCAGTGCAGAGGATGCGAGCAGTGTTCTAGGTGCAGAATTGGCGCTATAGAACGTCTGACAGCTTGTAGATTGGCAACGCGGTAATGCTTCATCCTCTACCCCTCATCTGCCGCAGGCGGTGGGAGGGCGGCGCGAAGTTGTGCGATCTCGTCATAGAGCTGTTGAAGCTCCTTGTCCGCTTCAGGATATTGAGCGACCACATCGTGCAAGCCTAGATCACGCGTCATCCAGTCTCTCCAGTTGCCACGTCCATCCCAGATTCCATTGACCGAAGTTCGGCCCTTCCGGATGCGGATTAACCGCTTGGCCCGGTTCACCGTCTGTTTCTCGACACGCCAGCGCACCAGCCTTGAACGCCGGGTGTTCTGGGTTCTGCCGTATATCGCACCACCAATCCCATTTAGTAACGGACGCCGGCAATTCGGTATTGCTCATTGCCGATGTTCCTGCGCTGCGGACCGGTCTACGCTGACATGCCAGTTTATTAGCGCTTCGACAGTGGCCCGTATGTCTGTCGTCGGCGTGACGGATTCAGTGGCCATGCACATTTCAACCAGCCACTCCGGCACCGCCGCGCTTGCAGGTTGGGCTGAGAGGGCGGCGAGTTGCTTGATCCCTTCGACCAGCCCGATTGTGCCGACTGCGATACCGGCATTGGTCAACGCGCCGCAGGCATCGCTGATGACCCTGCCACGGTTCTCGTTCTTGTCGTAGATGTAGCTGACGCTGTTGCCGCGATAGACCATTTCCTTCGCCAGCAGTTCGCACTTCTCGATGGCCGCGTCCCGCTCTTCGATGGCATCGCGGATTGCGTCGAGATTGGCAGATGGTTTCCCGCCTTCATGCTCGGCGCGGGCGCGGGCTTCTTGCCATGCAGCCCATGCCATGTCGCGTTCTGAGAATCGCACTGGCTGAGTCTCCATCCACTCCTCGAACTCCTTGCGAATCTGCTCCTTCTGGTCAGGTGTCATGGCTGTCTCCCTTGGTGCGCTCCCAGTGGGAATGCACAACCTTCGTCACTTCCTTGAATGGCGTTTTCGAGTAGCCTTCGCCGTCGCACGCGCGGCAGTGCTCGGTTACTTCGTCGTACTGAGGTCGCCAGCCAATGTTGCCGAAGCTGAATTCCTCCGGTTCCGTGTTGGTCTGGATTGAGCCCGTGACGATCCGCCCGCGCCCTTTGCAGGCAGGGCATTTGTAGAGCCAGCCATCGAGGATGCGCTCATGGTCAAGGCAACCGCGCTCTGAGTTGAATACGCGCCCGTCCTTCGCTTCGTAGAGAGTTTTCATCCTCCACCTCCCTTCACGCTGGGCTGGGTGGCGAGGATGGCGCGCAGTGCCTTCATGCCTTCATCGCGCATATCGAAATTCGTCGGCAGGTAGGCGACGACCTTTCGCTGGAAGATGAAGCTGTCAGCGCTCGCGTCCTCGGCTGTTTCTGTCCAGCCGAACCCGCGCACGACGCCCTCGCTGTCGGCATCCGGGTGTTCGTTGTGGATGTCGTTGAACTCGTAATGTCCGTAGGCGCAGAGAGCTACCGGATAGTTGTCACCATCTTCGTAGACCGCGACATACAGGCCATCAGTTGGTGGGCCGACCTCCCGAACCAACTTCCAGTCCACCCCCTTGCTGCCTTCTCCCGGATGCTGGGTGGCGGTGGGTGATGCGGAGAGCAGCAAATCCAGAGCAGCACGCGCCTCGCGATATTCAACAGCAATAGGATTTCCGACGGAAAGGCTCTGCGGACGCGCCCAGCCAGCACCGACCTTTGTGGCTTCGTTGTAAGCCGTCAGCACATTTAGGAACCTATGCGCCGCAGCTCGAACGTCTGGCACCCCCTGAGCGGGCGCAGGGTGGGTGTTTGCAAGGACCGCGCCATTGGCGTAATTGGTGATCCACTCAACGATGTCCGAAGTGTTCGGGTTATCGCTGAGCCATCGCTGATCATCTTCTGTGATTGGAGCCAACTTGATACCGGCCCCCTGCCCCTCCGCACTGGCGAGCGCGGCCAGTCGATCTGCCCAACCCGCGATATTCTCGTTCGACTCGGTGTGATTGGCCCCACACTCATAGCCTCGCATCTCAGCGATCACATTCTCGATGCTATCCATTGGTCGGGTTCTCTGATTTCGGAAGGGGCTGCAACTCAATGCAGTGCGTGTAAGGCGCTTGCTCTATCGGCCCACGGCAGGGGCCATCGAACGCTACCGAGCGATAGTGTTGATAGCTGTCCTCATGCCTTTCCCAGACGCCATCCTCAATGGAGTCGAAGGCTTGCCGATCAAAGCCGTCATCTGGGTCAATCCAGCCGACAACGTACAGCACGCCTTCCTTGGCTTCGCTGATCGGCCGCCATCCACCCAGCAATAGCGCATCCCTGTGAGCGCGGAGGGTGGCTATGTCGGCAGCGCACAAGTTCTCACGATGATCAGTAGCGCAGGCGTTGGCCCGAATCATTCGCTCGTTCTCTTGAATCGCCCGATCCAGAGCCTCTACTACGTCCTTGGATGATTGGGTCATGACCTTAGCCACCCGATTAGTTTCTTCGCCCATGGCGCTGACTCTCCGTATCCGTACATCGCTTGCCTTAGTTCCTGCTGGTGCCGCCATTCAACTTCGACCGGGATCGGCGGAATGTCGTTGTGGTTGACCGAATGGAGCATCTGCGTCCTATGGTCGAGTTCAAATCGCGGCATCAGCTTTGAGCGCGATGTGGGGATTCGTGGCCTGTCTTCGCTCATGGCTGGGGTCCGGTGGATGGCTTGACCATGCGCGCGTAACGATGCTTTCCCAGTGCGATAAGCAGAGGTGCAATCCCCGCGTTCTCTTTAGAGATTGGGACATCGCCGGTTTCAAGCTCGAAGCCGTTGGCATCAAACCATCGCAGCCATTCGTACAACTGAGCTTCAGCCGATTCCCCGCGACCCAGGACAGCTACACAATCTGACTTGTGATAAGCATCTTCAGGGCGCCAGACTTGGCCGTTGTTATCAGTACGCTCATAGGTTTCATCGTCGTACCATTGATACTCGGGGTACTGGCCGTCGGTTGAAACGCCTACGCATTCCCGGCCGAACCCACACTCACCCTCAAGGACAAGTTGAAGCCCATTCTTAGCGGCCCAAACAGCCATCCATGCAATTTTCTCGTCTCTGGTCGGTTCGCTCATCTCAATCCCTCTCTGCTGATTTGGTGGGGGGCATGGGTGATTTCCAAGACGCCCAAAAGATGCGATGCGGCCATCGGCGAACACTCTCAGACCGCCAGAAGTGCCAGCGATCAGAGCCGTGGCGCTTGCGACTTACTTCGCGATACTGCTGCGTCAGCGTTTTGCGGCTCACAGATCACCCCCATTGCGCTCAGCGAGGGCGGCATCTGCCCACAACTGCGGTGTCAGATCGCCGGGCAGATACAGCGGGTGCGACGGGTGCCCGTCCTTCGTCAGCTTCAGGTAGTGGAGATTCGGAAGCAGGGCGCGGACTTCGCGGTCCCGGCCTCGGTAACTTCCATGAGCGCCCCAAGCTGCAACCACGAGGCCGCAGCAGGCTGCCAACTTCACGAGGGTTTCATCGTTCTCAGTGCCGACCGGATCAGCGGCGCGCTTCATGTCCTTCGGGTCGGTTGCGCGGAACGCGAACAGGTTGGTCATTACCAGCCCGCTGAATCCCCAAGCCTTCGCAAAGCCGATGCAGCGCCGGATAGTCGGATCGTCGTTCGTCTCGTCGGCGGTGCTCGGGTTGAGGCCGACGAACATGACATCCACTCCCGGCACCCTTGCGCTGCCCGCCCACCAGCGCGTCAGGGAATAACGGTAGGTCCGGCAATCACTGAATACGGCGCTCACAGATCACCCCCATTGCGCGCAGCAAGGGCGGCATCAATGGCGGCGTCCAGAGTCGGATCGTGCTCACCCCACTTGGAATTGCCGTCAGCGGCGTGCCAGTCGAAGTTCAGACCTTGGATCGCTTCGGCATGTGCTGCTATCCATTCGTAGCGCGCTGAATTTCGACCAGCCGATTCAATGAACTCTCGGAGCAATCCAACCTGTACTGGCCGTTCACAGTCAGCGATCAGATTGGCTTCAATGGCGCGGAGAACATCTAACGCATCTTGCTTGGCGCTCATTCCCCTTCCCCCCATCTGTGCGGGGTTGAGGGCGGCACGAGCGGCGGCGATTCTGCTGAACGGGATGCTGAAGAACCCGGCATTGCCAGTCGGCTTCGCGGGGATTTCAAGGCGAGCGAACAGTTCCAGCGCCACTTCCAACTCCTTCACCCTCTCCCCCATCCGCTCAAGCTCTGCGGACTGGTGGGCGATGGTGCGGGCTTGATCCGAAATCAGCGACGCCATAGCTGGTACGTGAGCGATCAATTCGAGGTTATTTAAATGCTCCTCGGGTTTTGCCCACTTCCCCACAGTTGTCCTAACAATCGTGGCCGCAAATCCGCGCAGACCTCGCTCGTTTGGCGCACAGATGGTCCATAGATCAGCCCCTAGCCGCCATGGCCCTGGCGTAGCTCTCGCTGCCAGTTCAGCAACTTCGGCACCCCGCTCGCTCAGCGTCCGGGCAATCGTCTCTGGGTCAGTCATGGGGCTTCTCCTGGGGTTTGTCTGGGCCTCCATGACCCTTGCAGGCAAGGCCGGGGACGTATCCGGCGTACTTGCAGTCAAGGCGATATTGGTGACCATCCCAGCGCGTGATAGTCGGGGCATCGGGCCGCTCGCCATAGGCTGGCTTGTCGCAGAATCCAGCCGGCCCGCCGCCGCACCACATCGGGACCGAGCACAGCCCTTCGCCGTTCGCGCCAACAGTTTTGTGACGCTCGCCAAGCACGCTCACGAGATTGGCTCCGGGTTCTTGACCATCGCCAGTCCTTCGACAATTTCGGCGCTGGTGGAGTCGAGGATCACCGTGCAATGCGGATGGCAGTTGTCAGCCATCCAGCGCATCAACGGCATGGCAACAGCCCTCATTTCTTCGATCTGCTCTTTCGTCAGTTTCACGATCCCGTCTCCTTGCCATGGGGGTTGGTGGTCTTGAGCATCCCGGCATCTATTGCGCCGCGCGCCGTAGCGCAGCGATCAGTGAAGAACGTCAGACCATTGCGGCAGTCCATTACTACCCAGCCATTGGCCCCGCTTCCTTGAACGCAGAAATTGCGATTCGCCAGAGTCCAATCCAGCCGCTCCGCATCTCGACCAGCGGATTCGATGAAGGCTCGGAGGGTTGAGGCCATCCGATCCACTTCGTCACCCGCATAGCGCGTCTTAGCGCCGTCATGGGCATAGATCAGCAGAACCTCAAGGGCTTCCTTAGCGGAGGGTGTCGTCACTCTGGTTTCTCCTTCATCGATGCTTTCTGGTGAGCCTGGTTGTGGAGGGAAGTAAGCCCTTACCCGCTAGAGAGCAGGTTTAGGCTTACTCCCGATGCTTTCCGGAGCCGCCCGGCGTATCGGTTGGACTGGATAGCTACATCCCAGTCTTGAAGGTTCAGGCCTTGTAGCGGCCCCTGTCTGCGGTCCTTCGCTAGCTTCGCAATCCGGTATCGACAGTCCCATTGTCCCGGAGCCAGTCACGGACGGAGGCCCAATCGAGAGAAACAGGGTCGGAGGCACAATGGCAGTCCTGGCTGTTCCCGACGCATAAGCGCGAGTCCGGCCATGCTGAATTTGAAAGGGAACGCTGGCGCGAGGTAGAATCAGGTTCGCGCCATGCAGAGCCCTGAGAAAGTTAGGCATGGCAAGGAGGTTTAACCCTCCCAACTTAGCCCCCGCAATGGGGGCTTCGTTGTTATGGACATTATCCGACAAGACAATCACTGTCAAGCCCCGGTTTCGCGGAAGCCAACGAACCGCTCGACGCCGACCAGTTTCAGTATTGCCCCATACGGCTCTTTCCTGCCGTTGATGATCCCCGACAGGTGGGCATCGGAAATCCCGGCCTCCTTCGCTACCGCGTGCTGCGTCGACCTCGCGCACCGCCGAACGATCAGCAACCGGACATCATCCGCAGTCAGGTACTTGCTCATACCTGCCCCCTGTTCCGCGCCGCATCAACCGCATCAGCCGACAGCGCACGATACCGCGCAGCCTGCTCGCTCGGGGTCAGTTCGCGCGCCATACGCTTCGCACGCTGCCGACGGTCAATCCGAACGCGGATAAACCCCACGGCAGCAATGGTCAGGACGCAGACCAGAAGCACGAAGCCGTAGGAGGTCAGGACTTGCCAGAATGGGTGGATCATTTCAGCACCTCGATCAGCCGCTCATAAAGCTCGGCCCGCGGCTCCGTGATTTCACCGCGCTGGAACTTCGTCACCCACGACGCCGACGTACCCAACAGCACGGCCTTGTCAGCGTGCGACCCTTTCAGTTTCTGCAGCTTGCGCCGCAGGGATTCGACTTTCTTCGTTGGCATATCAGGACTCCGCGCTCGGTTGGTAGTCTTCGGGTTTAGCGAAGTACAGGGAATAGTCGGCCTTGCGCCACGTTGACGCAGAAGCCGCCAGCACTTCGCGCCCGGCGCGGCCCCCATAAGAAGTAGGGTCGATGCTCAGCGTATAGCGCTTCACCGAACCATCCGGCTCCGGAGTGCTGTTCAGAACATCCAGCAGGACGATCTCGTTCGCATCGTCACGAAACAGGCGAGCCGTGCGAAGGCCGATCACCGGGTCATCCTCGGGGCGGCTGTCAACTAAGACCAGACCGGCATCGTCCAGATACCGCGAGTACCCGTAGCGCTCGATCATCACGCGGCGGACTTCGGCGTTCTGCTCAGAACGGATGCGCTCAACGGTAATTCCTTCAGGCGCTTCGATCACATCGGCTGGGACCAGAACGCCATGCCAGTGGTAAAGCGCCCAGCCGTCGCGGTAAGCAATTGACGGGCCGTTCTCGCAGTGCAGGCGGTTGCGATTGTCACGGTTGATCACGCGGGGACGATCGCTGATCGCCAGCACGTTCTGATGCCACCAGCACCAGCCGCAGTTCTGCGCCAGCGTTTCGTACACGGAGAACTTGTCGAGAGCATCATTCTTCCAACCCATGACATCGCGGAAAAACGTGATGTAGGCGCTGAAATCGGCGCCGTAGAGTTGGCCGCCGTAGGAGTTGTAAACGGCGTCTTTCAACTGAGCCCCGACCTGATCCCAGACCTGAGCCCAGACCTGATCCCAGACCTGATCCCCGACCTGATCCCCGACCTGAGCCCCGACCTGATCCCCGACCTGAGCCCTGACCTGAGCCCTGACCTGATCCCCGACCTGATCCC
>Ga0172380_10001610_pt1 | contig 38457 bp, 30 predicted proteins | sample Leawe162metaG_FD_119747 | JGI IMG/M metagenome (GOLD analysis project Ga0172380, IMG submission 119747) | Leachate microbial communities from a municipal landfill in Southern Ontario, Canada - Leachate well 162 metaG | ecosystem: Engineered > Solid waste > Landfill > Unclassified | place...
AGAATTCAGGATACAGAATAAAATACGTAAGAATCGGAAGAACGCGACAGACATTCCGCCAAGGCCTTGTGTTTAGCGCCGATTCTCTTCGTATTCGCTGGCCTATACGGGTTCCTTATTCTGGGTCTGACTCCTGAATTCTGACTCCTGAGCAGTTACCCTTAAACTTGCTACTTTCAACTTCAACTTAGCACTTCAACTTAGCACTTCAACTTAGCGCTTCAACTGCGCCGCATGGTTACCATACTTTCCAGGGCGCTTTGCCTTCCTGCCACAAATGGTCCAAAAGGCGCTTGTCCCGCAAGGTGTCCATACATTGCCAGAAGCGGTCATGGCGATAGGCCACAAGTTGGCGGTCTTTGGCCAAGCGCACCAGCGCATCGGTTTCCAACATGGACTGGCCATCCTTGAGGTAATCGAAAATAGCCGGCTCGAATACCATGAATCCGCCGTTGATCCAGCCTTCGCCAATCTGGGGTTTTTCCGTAAATTCCGCGATCCGATTGCCGTCTAGCACGATCCCGCCGAAACGGGACGGCGGACGCACCGCCGAAACCGTGCCGATACATCCCTGTGCCCGATGAAAACGCAACAATGCGCGTATATCGATATTAGCCACGCCATCGCCATAAGTCAGCATAAAGGTTTTGTCCTTAAGCCAGGGTTCCAGGCGTTTGACGCGGCCGCCTGTCAGGGTGTCCGGTCCGGTATCGATCAGGTGGATGGTCCACTTCTCGGCATTGGTTTTTCGTTTTTTAACCCGGTCGTGCTCCAGATCGATGGTCATGTCGCTGCTCATGTTATGGTAGTCGCAGAAATAATGCTTGATCACCTCGCCTTTGTAACCCAGGGCGATGAAAAACTCCTTGGCCCCATAATGAGCATAATTTTTCATGATATGCCACAGGATCGGCTTTCCGCCGATTTCGATCATCGGTTTGGGCTTCAGTTCGGTTTCTTCAGCCAGACGCGTTCCTAATCCACCCGCTAAGATAACGACTTTGGTCATGATTTACTCCCCTGACTTGGCGTATATGAATTTTTCGCTATTGGCGGATCAGCCTCCCGCCGACGCTAAAGCTATGGCGGGCACGCCGGCGGACAATCCGATGTAGAGCCGGTTTTCCGCCATAGGCGGATCCGCTTTTGGCGGAATACCGGCTATCCTATGCCGAAGATAGCCGACGTAAAGTCGGCTCTACATGAAGAAAGCGCCCCGTTCCTCATGGCCTAATTTGATGTATAGGAAATCCAAACCCGCCGGGTCAGGGGACCCGGCCTACAATACTGTAGGCCCGGTGCCCTCACCGGGCGTTATGAAAAGCCGCCCCGCTGCGGGGCCTAACTCGGCTCCGCCAATAATGCCCGCGGGTTGTATGGGCCGCCGTTTCAATATGATGCTAAAGGAGAAGACATAGGAACGCAATCATTTTTCCATGATCATTTTCCCATAGCTTTTTGCCGGGGATGGACAAATCCGCGCGCATGATCTATTATCGTCAACAGATTCAACCTCGCTTTTTGCCTGGCTCGACAAGCAGGGCCTGGTCAGGGATCGCAAGGATTAAAGCCGATGACTACCGCCCGAATTCTTATTGCCGCCCGTGATCCGGACTTGGTGGCTAAACTGCAGTCCCTGCTTGCAATTCTGGATTTTACCGCGGCCGGCGTCGCGGCCGGCGCCGACGATGCGATGCGCCTGGCGGAAAGCCTCAAGCCCGACCTGATGCTGATGGATGTTCGCCTGGAAGCGGCCTTGCAAGGCATCCAGGTTGCGTCCGCCATCCATCGACAGTGGCAGATTCCCATTATTTTCCTGATAGATTCCGCCGATATCGAAGCATTGCAAAAGGCCAAGGCCATTGAACCGCTTGGGTTCATTCGCACGCCCGTGGACGATAACGAGGTGCTGGCGACCGTCAAGTTGGCGTTGGACAAGCAATGGATTGAGCGTCAGTTGCAGGAGAGCGAGCAGAAATACCAGTCCATGATGGAGGCCATGAGCGATCTGGTTTATATCTGCTCGCCGGATTATCGCATCGAATATATGAACCCGGCCATGATCCGCCAGGTGGGCCGGGTCGCCGTGGGTGAGCCGTGCTATCGCATATTTTTCGAACGCATGCAGGTTTGCCCCTGGTGTGCGATGCAACAAGTCCAGCAAGGGCAAAGCGTGCACCACGAAATCACCAATCCGCGCGACGGCCGCATTTATCGCGCGGCCAGTATGCCCATCCCCCATGCCGACAACACCGTGTCCAAGATGGCCATTCTTACGGACATCACCGAGCGCCGGCAGGCGGAATTGGCCCTCAAAGAAAGCGAACTGCGCTATCGGCGCCTCGTGGAGTCGGCGACCGATTACATTTATACCGTCAAGGTGGAAGACGGGCGGGTCGTATCCACGTCGCATGGGCCGGCGTGTGTGGCCGTTACGGGATATACTTCGGCGGAGTATGACGCCGACCCCAATCTCTGGTTCAAAATGGTTTATGAGGACGACCGCAAATTGGTGTTGAGCCAGGCCGAGCAGTTGTTGAAGGGCGAGACGATCCGGCCGCTGGAACACCGGATCACGCACAAGAACGGGAAGATCCGGTGGCTTCGCAATACCCCGGTTCCGCACCAGGATGGCGCCGGGCGCCTGGTGTCGTACGACGGACTGGTATCCGACATCACCGACCGTAAATTAGCCGAATTGCAGATCAAGGAGCATGCCCGCAAGTTGGAGGTCGTGAACAAGGTCATTGTGGCGGTCAACCGCGCGACGGATTTGACCACCCTGCTCGACGAAGTGTCGAACGCATCGTTGGCCTTGGCGCAATTCAAGGGGGCCGGGATTTATATCGTGGATGCCCAAAGCGCAACGGCCACCCTGGTTTCGGCTCATGGCTTGCCGGCCGATTACGCGCGCAGTTTGAAGCGCTTGAGTTTGAACGAGCCGCAATGGCAGGCGCTTTTTGTGCAGGGCCGGGGAATTTTCACGGGCGATTGCGCCCGGGAGGCTCCGGAACAGGCCCGCAAATGGAACTTTCAGGCAATGGCCCGCATCCCCCTGACAGCCAAGGATGCGGTGGTTGGCGCCCTGGTTCTGGTGCATGATGCGCCCCACGCTTTTCCCAGCGAAGAGCAAGAGTTGCTGCTGGTGGTGGGCCGGCAAATCGGCACGGCGATCGATAAAATGCGCTCGGAACTGGCCCTGCGCGAAAGCGAGGACAGGTATCGAACCATCTCGGAGCAGTCGCTCGTCGGCATCCATATGATCAAGGATGGCAGGCTCGTGTTTGTCAACGACGGTTGGACCAGGATCACCGGCTATACCCGCGAAGACATCGATGCCTGGGGGTTCGAGGAATTCGGCAAAATTATCGATCCGGCTGACCGCGATTTTTTCCTGGCCCAAATTCGCAAAAAACAGCTTGGCCTGACAGACGGGATTGTGCCGGTCTATGATTTCAGGTTCCTTTCCAAAACGGGGGAAACCAAATGGGTGTTGCTGCATTCCCGCTCCGTGCAGTTTGCCGAGGGCCATGCCGTGGTCGGGGTGGTTATCGATATCACGGACCGGAAAATGGCCATCCAGGCGCTGGAAGCCGCCAATCGGCAGTTGCGCGCCAGAGAACAGGAGCTGATCGGCGCCAACCGGGACAAGGAAGTGTTGCTCAAGGAAATCCATCATCGTGTGAAAAACAACCTGCAGGTCATTTCCAGCCTGTTGAAACTGCAGCTGGGTCATGTCCATGACCGGCAGGCCGCCGCCGTGATCCGGGAGTGCCAAAACCGGATAAAATCCATCGCCATCGTGCACGAGAAACTATATCAGTCCCGGAGTCTGGCCGAGGTGGATATCGGCAATTATATTCAGAGTTTGATCAGCCACTTATTTCGCATGTTCCTGGTGGATTCCGGTTCGGTGACCATGGATGTCGCCGTGGACAACGTCGCCTTGCACATTGACCAGGCGATTCCGTGCAGTCTGATCATCAACGAGCTGGTGTCCAATTCCCTGAAATATGCCTTTCCGGATAATCGGCGGGGCGAGATTCGGATCCGACTCCAGGCCGCCGCGAATGGCCGGTACCGCTTGGAGGTCGGCGACAACGGCGTGGGATTTCCGTCCGAAGTGGATTTCCGGAACACCGCTTCGCTGGGCTTGCAACTGGTGATGACCTTTGTGGAACAATTAAACGGATCGATCGAAAGAATCCCCTGTTCCGGAACCATGTTTGCGGTCACGTTTCCGGCGGGCAAAGAGGCGCTATCGGAGCGCGCCCACGGAGAGTCGAACTCCGCTTCCCAGGATGAAAACCTGGTGTCCTGACCGATAGACGATGGGCGCCGGTTGAAAACCGCTAAACCATAACAGAAGTTCAGGCCGGTGCAATCCCAAAATCCGGTAATTTTTATGCTTGAGGTGACCGCCGCCTTGGCCTATAGTAACACGCTTGAACGGGAAGGATCCGAGACATAGACATTGTTCAGGAGCTAACTATGGCACGCATTTGCGATATTTGTGGGAAGGGCTTGCGCACCGGCAATATTATTACCCGGCGCGGATTGCCGAAGTCCAGCGGCGGAATCGGTCTGCACACGACCGGTATTACCCGCCGCCGTTTTCTGCCCAACCTCCAGAAAATCAGGATTATGGAGAACGGGGGGATTGCCATCCGTAAAGTCTGCGCCTCTTGCATCAAATCCGGCAAAGTGGCCAAGGCCGCGAAGCGCGTGGCGAGTAAAGCGTAGGGCAAGCCCACAGTCTGCCGTCCTCAGTTTGCTGCCCGATAACCACAGCGGGATTGTGCTCCCGATCCTTTCTGCCCGGCTCCCGGCTGGGGGCTGTGGAAACAGTTATGTGGCAACAACTCGCCTTGGTTTTGCCGTTGGCCATCTGGGGCGCTTTGTGCGAGATGGCGCCCTGCCTGCTGTTCGGGTTTTTGACGACCGGTCTGCCCGTCCGGCATCACGACGGACATCCCATGATTTCCGGGATCGTGAACAACGTCAGTGGCGCGATGCTCCCGGCGGCGCCGGCCTGGGCGTATCTCAGAAGAAATGAGAAATGGAAAATGCGGAATGCAGGATGAGGAATCCACGGATGCAAGCCATGAATCGCCGGGAATTGGAGCGTAAATCGTCGGCGTTGACGCTCTCGGACATGGAAATCTTCGTGTTCCCGGAGCTGGTCTATGCTTTGTTCCTGGCCAACTTGATGAGCCCGCGTCTTTGGCGGTGGCGCGCGGACCCGTGGTTCGCGGGCCTTGAGACCATGACGCCCTACCGGCGCATCGTCCGGCTCAAGCAATACATCATGGAGCATTATGCTTTCAATTTGGACCTCGACACCTGGGGGTTGACGACCAAACAGCGGGAATTGGGCCGGTTTGCCGGTTTTATCGATGCCGAGACTCTCAAGCAATCCAACGCGCTTTTTGGATACGAGGGCGATAAATATTATTTTGGCATCGATATCCGCAAGCATTTCGGGCTCGACAAATATGCGGGCGACGTTATCCCATATTGGAAGACCGAAACGGTGGAGGCCATGGATGCCTTCCGGTATCGGGAGAATTATGCCGCCGGCGCCGGCGAGTGCGTGTCGCTGGCCGTGCTCTATGCGGCCGCGCTCTTTATCGTGGCGCGCATCCCGTTGAAGGACATCTTCCTGATGGCCACGCCTTTGCATTCCCAGAATTTTGTGAACGTGGGCGAAGGCGTTTTGACCAATAATCGGCGGCTGGTGACCAAGGCCATGTGGTTTAACGGCACCGCCCTCTCGGCCCAGGCGCGCCGCGCGTTGGAAAACGAGCGCGTGACCTTGGTGGCCCACGAGACCGGGCATGTGCACATCCTTTTCCCGGAAGCCACCATTCAGCCGCAAGCATACGAGGGCTTTGCCGAGCGTTTGCGCCGCTTCCTGCAAACCGGGCTGACGGATGAAATGCTGGGCAACTACATTCGCCATCGCCGCGATATCCAGAAATGCTTCCAGATCCGTTATTCCATCCATGGTGTGGCGCATTATATCGGCGCCGAGCGCGCTTTTGCCTACGAGCAGGACAGCTCGTTCAAGGTCACGGACGCGACCCGCGACAAATTACTTTCGGAAATCGAAATGGAATATTTTTCACGCGATCCTGCGCCGAACGGCATTGTGCTTAACGACTTGGAGGATTATCTTCGCGCTCGCAAGGTGGATTTGAGCAATGCCGCCGATGTGGAAGCCCTGCGAAACCAGTTTTCATGCGGCTGTCTGAATGCCGCCGTGGCGATCGAGGGCCTGATCCGTTTTTGCCGGACGGTTCCCCGCATTCCGGATATCCGGGCAAAAACCGTACGGCCGGAATCGGCGCCGCTGGCCATTACCCTCGATATGGATCGGCAGGCCTTGATCGCCCGGCTGGAAGCGATCCGTTCGCAAAACACGGTGGCGGACCTGGCTTTCTATGCCTACCGCGACCTATCCCGCACGGAGCCGGGGCCGTTTTTGCTGGCGGCCCTGGAGCGCAATCCCGTCTCGATTGCCGGCGCGTCCGCGCTGACGGAAGATCAAGTGTTTAAGCGCGCGGCGGATATGCCCAACGAATCGATTTATGACGGGCCCGGCCGGCTGGCCCAGCCTGACGAGGTTTGGAATTACGGCCGCGGCGATGGCGTGGAGCGGGCGATCCTGCTGGCGAACATTCTGCATGCGCGCACTCCGGAAAAGAAGATTGTGGTCGAGGTGGCGCCCACGGCCGCCAAGCTTGTCATGGATGGCAGAGCGGCCGAATTTAAATCTTCCAAGCAGTTGAAGCAACAGGTCTGGCCTTTGGGCTAAAGAGGGGCCGTAGTCCGCGGGCTGATGGCGGGCTTTACTGACCTTCAGTTCAATGCGGGGCTATGCCCGCAACCCGAAGATTTTTTACCACGAAACACACAAAACACACGAAAGTTCAGTAAAATAATATTACAGATTCTATTTTCTTATATTGAAAAACAGAATCTGATCTTCATCCATTTCGTGTGTTCCGTGTGTTTCGTGGTTATCTTGTTTTTCATAGCGGTTTCCAACGTTTAAGGTGCTATAGCCTTCAGCCTACAGCCTGTCTCTTTAGGCTTGCCTCTCCAACCGCAATGTTTATGATCTTCAAGCATAACTGATCGAAATCCAGCCACCCGCGGAGGTGTTTCATGGCTAAAATCGGGATTATCGGCGGATCGGGCATCGACGACAACCTGCATCTGACCGAGGTGAAACGGATCAAATTGCACACGCCCTACGGCGCCACGTCGGATCTGGTGATCACGGGGAAGTTACAGGGGATGGAGATTGTCGCCCTGCCGCGGCACGGCGCCGGCCATTGCATTATGCCGTCGCTGGTCAATTACCGGGCGAATATCTGGGCCCTCCGGGAACTTGGGGTTACCCACGTCATTGCCACCACCGCCTGCGGCAGTTTGCGCGAGGAAATCGAGCCCGGTCACCTGGTATTCATTGACCAGTTCATCGACCGCACCACCCGCCGCGCCCAGACATTTTACGAGGGAATGGTCGTTTGCCATATCCCAATGGCCGAGCCGTTCTGCCCCCAACTCCGCAAGCTGTTTTCGAAAGTCGCCGTTGAACTCAATATTCCCCATCACGATCGCGGCACGGTGGTGACCATCGAGGGCCCCCGTTTTTCGACCAAGGCCGAGAGCCGGATGTTCCAGCTGTGGGGTGGGGATGTGATCAACATGAGCACGGTGCCGGAGGTGGTCCTGGCCCGCGAAGCCGGTCTTTGCTATGCGGCCATTGCCATGAGCACGGATTACGATTGCTGGCATGAATCGAAGGAATCGGTCACTTTCGAGTTGATCCTGAAGACGATGGCAAGCAACGCGGCCAATGTGCTCCGCATGTTCCCGGGCGTGATTCGCGGGATCCAGGATTTGAAGTCCTGCGATTGCCGCAAAGGGTGCGGCGTCAACAGTCTGTGAAAATGAGGTGACTGGATATGCCGATTTATGAATATGAGTGCGGGGACTGCCGCAAAAAGTTTGAGCATCTTCAACGCCGGGTAGGGGATGTGCCGACGCAATGCCCGCATTGCGCCGGCCGGGAACTGAAGAAAGCATTGTCGGGTTTCAGCGTGGCGGCGCCGACAGGGAGGCCGCCACACGAACCTTCGGCCGCCTGTTCGTCCTGTCCCCACGGAAGTTGCCCGCATAGCGGTCATTAGCAATGCTCCAATCCCTCCAGATCAAAAACCTGGCCCTGGTTGACACCCTCGACGTTGAGTTCGAGCCGGGGTTGAATGTGATTACCGGGGAGACGGGCGCCGGCAAATCAATGATCGTTGGCGCCCTGAATCTGCTCCTGGGCGAGCGCGCCGATAAAACTCTCCTGCGCGAGGGCGCGGACCAGTGCGTCGTTGAGGCGGCCTTCCAGATGGCCCCGCCGGACGAACTCCGCGAGCTGTTGCAGGCCGGCGGGATCGAGCGCGGCGCCGACGATCGGCTCATCGTTAAACGCGCGTTTTCCGCTTCCGGATCCGGCCGGCAATTCGTCAACAACAATTCCGTTACGCTCCAGGCGCTGAAACGGATCGGCGAACTGCTGGTGGACATGCACGGGCCGCATGACCACCAATCCCTGCTGAGCCCCGATTTTCAATTGAATGTCCTGGATGCCTTTGGCCGCCTCGAAAAGGAGCTTGGCGCTTACCGCGCGGAGTATGCCGGCCAACAGGCCTTGCTTGCCCGCCGCCAGGCGCTGACTACCGGCGAAACGGATGTTGCGCGCCAGGTTGACCTGCTGGCTTTTCAACTTAAGGAACTGGAAGCGGCCGCCTTGCGCGAGGAAGAAGAGGCCGAAATTATCCGCGAGCAGAACGTGCTGGGCAATGCCCAGGCCATTTTGCAATGGGCCGATGAAATTTGCCAGATTTTGACCGAGGCTGAGGAGAGCGCCTTTAATCGCCTGGCTGCGGCGCAACAAGCCCTCGACAAGCTGGCGGCGCTGGCGCCGGCCGCAGCCGGATGGAAAAGCGAGGCGCGGAACATGGCGGAGCAAATCCAGGGCCTCTCCGCCGCTGTCGGCGCCTTGGTCCGGAACATCGAAGGCGATCCGGGCCGCCTGCAATGGCTGGACGACCGGCTGGCGGTTTATCAGAAGCTTAAACGCAAATACGGCGGGTCGGTGGCCGATCTGTTGAAGCTGCTTGAACAAACCCGGGAGCGCCTATGCGATTTGCAGACTCGCGACGAACAAGTGCGCAGGCTGGATGCCGAGTTGAACGCCGGACGCCAACGGCTGGAAGCGCTGGGACAGGCGCTCCGCCGCAAGCGCGAACCGGCGGCCAGGCGCCTGGTGAAAGCCATAACCGCGGAACTCCAGGACTTGGGATTCGAGAAAGCGGCCTTTGCCGTTGCGTTTAGCCCCGTCGAGCCGCATGCCGGCGGCTTGGATGCCCTGGAATTTACCTTTGCGCCCAATCCGGGTGAGCCCCAGCGCCCTTTACGGACCATCGCGTCCAGCGGGGAAATGTCGCGCGTCATGTTGGCGGTCAAGACCGTGCTGGCGGAGCATGACCGTATCCCCGTTCTGGTCTTCGATGAAATTGACGCCAATATCGGCGGCAAAACGGCCCGGCGCGTGGGCGCGAAACTGGCCGAGGTGGCCCGCCGTCGCCAGGTTCTCTGCATTACGCATCTGCCCCAGGTGGCCGTGCACGGCAATGTTCAATTCGCGGTCGAAAAACGGGCGCAGAACGGGCGTACTGTGGCGCGCATTATTAAACTCGACAAGCCCAGCCGGCTTGAGGAAATTGCGCGCATGCTGGGCGGCCGCGACGCCACCCGCGTGACGCTGGATCATGCCCGCGAACTATTGGAGAAAGCGGCGGCCGTTACGGGCGACGGATGACTGACACCGGACGACAGTCAGACAATCAGTGTAGCCGCGCCGGCCCGCCTCGGCGAAGCGCTCCGGCGGAGCCTGGGTGACGGCGTGGATTCTTCGGCCTGCCCGCCATAGCCCCGGGGCGACGGCGGGCGGCCACGGCGTTACCGCCGCGGCTACATAAAAATAGTTGTCGGAAGTTTAATTGAAAGCACAGGAATTTTCCGCCATAGGCGGATCCGCCTCCGGCGGAATACCGGCTATTCTGTTCCGAAGATAGCCGACGTAAAGTCGGCTCTACATGAAAAAAGATAGCCGACGTAAAGTCGGCTCTACATAAAAAAAGATAGCCGACGTAAAGTCGGCTCTACATAAAAAAAGATAGCCGACGTAAAGTCGGCTCTACATGAAAAAGTCACCCGTTTCTCGGGGCTTAGACAAACTTCCAGCGTTCGTGGCATACGATCTGTTCCAACGGCAGGCGGCTCTTGTCGCGGGGCGCATCGGCCGGATAACCCATCGCCATCAATTCCACCACGCGCACCGGAGGTGGAATGCCGAGAACGGCTTTGACCTGGTCCTCGTAAAAAGATCCAATCCAACATGTGCCCAGTCCCTCTTCCACGGCTTGCAGCGCCATGTGCTCCATGGCGATGGCCACGTCAATCGGGTAGGCCATGTGTCCGCAACGCATGACGTTGTCCGAAATCGCACTGCAACAAACGATAATTACAGGCGCTTCAGCGACGAAAGCCTGTTTGTTTGCCGCGATGCACAGCTTTTTGCGCGTATCCGCGTCCTGGACGACGAGAAACCGCCATTCCTGTTTGTTGTTGGCCGAAGGCGCCAGGCGCGCGGCTTGCAGAATGATTTCCAGTTTTTCCTTTTCCACGGGCCGTCTTTGATACGAACGCGCCGAATAGCGTTGTTGAATCTGTTTGAGCAATGCCATGTCTTAAGCCTCCGCGATCAGTTTTTTCAGGTAGGCAATGGTTTCGGCAATGTCGCTGTTCTGCTGGTCGCCTGAAATCTCGCGCTCGATAATGAACTCGCCGGCGAATCCGATTTCGCCCAGGCGCCGCACGAACGCAGGGAAGCGGACGCGCCCCTCGCCCACCTTGACTTCTTTCCCCAGTTGCATGGGATCGGTCGGGTAAAATCCGTCCTTGGCGTGGATGTTGCGAACGAGCGGGCCAAACACATCCAGGGCGTCGATGGGGTTGCCTTTGCCGTAGAGAATCAGATTGGCCGGATCCAGGTTGATCCCCAGATTTGGCAGACCCACGGCCTGGATCAAACGCAACAGGGTCACGGGTGTCTCCTGCCCGGTTTCGAACCAGAATTCCAGCCCCAGGTTCTTTAAATGGTTCGCGAGATGCCGTACCGCTACCACGATGTCGTCGAAAGCGGGATCGCCCGCATTCTCCGGGATATATCCCATGTGTGTGATGACGGCCTTCACGCCCAGAGTCTTGGCGAATTGGCCCGCTTGCATCAGTTCCTGAACGCGCTGGTAACGGTAGGCCGGCGGCACAAGGCCCAGCGTGATAGGCCCCTCCGTAAAATTCCACGCGCTGGGTCCCGAGTAGCCGGCCCATAAGGACGTCATGTAAATGCCGCCGGCTTCCGCCTCCTTGCGGACTTTTTCCGCCAGCTTGTCGGTCCACAGGGCCGGCTCCCAACTGCATAGTTGACAGACATTCAAACCATGCTGTTTCATCTGCGCAAAACAGCTCCGATCCGCGTGCAGTGTGGCGATCACTCCGATTTTGTTGTTCATAATGACTCCTTGTTGCCGTGTTTCGTTGCGTCTTTCGGATGGTTGTTGAAAATTGCCCGTTACTTAGGCACACTCTTGGCCTTCTCGCGAATGGCGTATTTGTATCTTAATCGATGTCAGGGTCAATCTAAAAATGCATGCGACACAACAACATCCGGCGGTCACACGGCCTATCGAATTGCTGGCGCCCGCCGGCGGACTGGAAGCGGGCTACGCGGCCATTCATTACGGCGCCGACGCCATTTATCTCGGGTTGCCCCGGTTCTCCGCCCGGGCCGAGGCCGCGAATTTTTCGTTGGAAGATGTGGCCGCCATCACCGGTTATGCCCATTCGCGTCCGGTTCGGCGGCGGGTTTATGTGACGGTCAACACCCTTGTTCAAGAACACGAGCTTGATGAGTTGGTGGATGCCCTGGCCGCGGTTGCCGCACTCGGCGTGGATGCGGTTATTGTGCAAGACTTTGGGGTGTATCGCATCCTCCGCCGGCATTTCCCGGGATTGCGCCTGCATGCCAGCACCCAGATGGCCATCCATAACCGGCCGGGCGTTGAACTGGCCCGCGAACTGGGCTTTGCGCGCGTCACCCTGGCCCGCGAACTGACCCTGGAAGAAGTGGTTGACATTGCCTCCCTGCCGGGCATTGAAACCGAAGTCTTCATTCATGGCGCGTTGTGTTACGGTTACAGCGGCTTGTGCCTGTATTCCTCGCATCTGCTTGGCCGCAGTGGTAACCGCGGCCGCTGTGCCTATCTCTGCCGCGACCAGTATCGGCAGGGAGCTGAAAGCCAATTTGTCTTCTCCATGAAAGACCTGGCCTTGCCGGAGTTTGTGCCGCAACTCCGCCGCGCCGGCGTGGCGGCCTTGAAAATCGAGGGCCGCATGAAAAGTCCGCTGTATGTCGCCGCCGTGGTGAATTATTACCGCCAATTGCTCGACGGCAACCTTACGCCCGAAAAGGCCAGGAGCCTGGCCGCCGATATTCAAACCATCTTCAGCCGGCCCTGGACAAACCTGTTTTTGCCTAACCGCTGGAACCGGAACGCGATCGACCCGGAATATGTCGGGCACCGCGGGTATCCCATCGGGCGGGTCGAGAAGATCGTGCGCTTGGCCTCCGGGGAGGTGCGCCTGCGGTTTCATTCCTCCCAGCCGCTTGAAGTTCACGACGGGATCCAGATGGACGTGCCCGGGTTGCCGCGGCCTTATGGGTTTGCGGTGGAGCGCTTGCGCGTGCTGGATGGCGCCGCCGCGCAAACGGGATTGGTCTTCGAGGCCCCCGCCGGCGCGCTCGTGGAGGTGGCCTTGCCGGGCGATCATCCCGAGATTCCGGAAGATGCCGTGGTCTATTGCGCATCCTCGCAGGAAATCAAACGACGCTATCGCTTCGAAAAACCCAAGCCCGGCCTGTTCCGGATCCGTTGTCCGGTTAATTTTGAGGTGCAGATCGAGCCTGACAGGATTCGGGCGACCGCCACCTTGGTCGGGGCAACGGCGCTTCCGCGAAGCGCCGCTACGATTGCGGCGATAATCGAGGTCGCGGGTCAATTCCATGCGGCGCGCGATGCCGATCGAATGCGCGTGGCTGTCGAACAGGCGTTCGGCAAATTGGGCGCCACCCGGTTTGCGGCGGCCCAGCTGACCGTGCGCAATCCCCAGGCATGCTTTGTTCCTGTTTCGCTCCTTAACCAGGTGCGGCGGCAAATAACCGACCAGTTGGAAGCGCGCTATCGGGAGGCCTTGTCCGCCGGCATAACCCAAGTCAAGTCTGCGTTAGCGATCGCGCCTATAGACCCTTTGCCGCAGGCCGTTGTGCCGCAGACTGCCACCCGGTGGCGCCTGCAAACGGACCAGCCCGCCTGGTTGGAAACCTTTGAAGATGCGGACTGGCGGGACTTGGACGAAGTCGTGCTGGAAGCGCCACCCGATGCAACGGACGCGTTCGATGCGGGTCTGCGCCGCCTGGCCGAATGCGTCGGTTCAGCGCGCCTGCGGATAGCCTTGCCGGCGATCGTGCGACGGTGGGAACATGCCGCGCTGCAAAAAACCATTCGACGCCTGATCGACGCCAATTGGCGCAAATGGCAGGCGGCCAATCCGGGCGCCTGGGGTTTGCTTCGCGCCGCGGGCGCCGAGCGGCCGGGGGTAAAACTCGATCTGTCAGCCGACTGGCCGATGTACGTGTTAAATCATGTGGCGGCGGAGCAGGCGCTGGCGCTGGGCGCGACGCGCCTGACGCTTTCGCCGGAAGATGATGGCGACAACCTGCGGCGCCTGCTGGCGGTGGTGGGCGACAAGGCCGTGGTGATTGTGTATCAGGATACGCCGCTCATGACGTCGGAAGCCTGCGTGTTGCCTGCCGTCGGGCCTGTCCGCCATAGCCTTGGCGGCGGCGGATGCGACCGGCGGGGGACCTGTCGTCCCGGCGAACCGGGATCCGGCGCTCCGGCGCTGACTTCATCGTTCGGCGGACAGGTGCGCGTGATTGCCCGGCATTGCCGTATGGTGGTTATCGATGAAAAGCCGTTCTGCCTGGCGCCGCATATTCCGGCGTTGACGGCCGCCGGCGCGCGGATCCTGCGCGCCGATTTTATGTATCGGGAATACACCGGCGACCAAGTGCGCTCCATCTGGCGCCGCCTGCGCGCCGGCCAAACGATCCCCGGCACGCATGCCGCTAATTTCGAGCGAGGCTTGCGGTGAAGCCGAAGGAACGCCTGGTCTTATTTTCCGGCGATTGTTGGCAATGGATCAGTGACAATGGGGGTGTAGATGCGGTTCGACTTGTCCGCCTACGGTGGATAGAACCGCAGATTGCCGTCCTGTCTCGCCTGGGCGAAACGCTATGGCGGAGCACGGCCGGCGGAGACTGGCGAACGGCCACTACATCTGATATACTTGTCATGTTTATGCCCCCACCCCCCCCCGTGTTTTTGGGGCTGAAACTCGGGCCTAAACAATCTGTTTGCGACTGGGAGTTAACCGCAATAGTCGTTCGCGTCAATTAAAAATATTGCTGTTTCCAACGTTCAATGCGCCCATAAAAACAAATGGCTTGACGATGATATAGTAAATCTGTATTTTCATTCATCATGTATAAGCGAATCTTGTCATTGGAAAAATCCAGCGCGGAATCGTGCTTTCTTTGGGGACCCAGGCAAACCGGGAAAAGCACGCTATTAATGACTTTGTTCCCCGGAGCAAGGCGTTACGATTTGCTTCTATCCGACGTTTATCGCCGGTTATTAAGTAACCCCGCTTTACTTCGTGAAGATTTGGCGGCCGAAGCCGCATGCACGATTTCTCCTCCGGTCATTATCGATGAGGTGCAAAAAATACCTGAACTGATGGATGAAATTCATTGGCTGATTGAAAATAGCGGGCGTCGTTTCATTTTATGCGGATCGAGCGCCCGTAAATTAAAGCGTAAACATGCCAACTTGCTCGGCGGACGCGCTGTTCGTTACGAACTGCGCCCACTGGTCTTTCCCGAAATCCCCGAATTTTCGCTGGATCGGGCCTTGAATGCCGGATTACTTCCCAGACATTATAACCACGCGCATCCAGCGCAACTGATCAGGTCATACGTTGGCGACTATCTCAAGGAAGAAATTGCGGATGAGGCGTTGACCCGCAATGTGCCCGCATTTAGCCGGTTTTTGGAGGTTGCGGCTCTATCCAACGGAGAAATCATTAATTTTAATAATATTGCCGCCGACTGCGGCGTCAGCGCCCCAACCGTCAAAAGTTATTTTGAAATCCTGTCCGATACGCTTGTCGGTTCGTTTCTTCCGGCCTTTGCCAAAAGGGCCAAGCGCAGACTGATTGGCGCGCCAAAATATTACTTTTTCGACGTTGGAATTGTGTCCGGTCTGGCGCGCAGAGGAAAAGTGGAACCGGGTTCCGAACTCTTCGGCAAAGCATTGGAACATTTTATCCTGATGGAATTACTTGCGCACACCCGCTATTCGGAATTGTTTTATCCTATTGCTTATTGGCGAACCGCATCCCAGTTCGAGGTCGATTTCATTCTGGGCGACGCGGAGCTGGCCATTGAAGTAAAAGCATCCGATTCGGTGTCGGATAAGCATATGAAAGGACTGCGCGCGTTCAAAGAAGAGCATTCGTCCGCGCGTTGTGTGCTTGTGTCGCGCGATCCTTGTTCGCGGCGGACGAAGGACGGCGTTGAAATCATGCCCTGGCGCATTTTCCTGAACAACCTTTGGGAGCAAAAAATTATCCGTTAATCGCATTTTTTTTGAAGATGATCGTAGATATGGCCGTTGTTGCGAATGGCTGTTTCAGCAGACGGCCGCCTATGCGCGGATCCTGCGCGCCGGCCAAACGATCCCCGGCACGCATGCCGCTAATTTCGAGCGAGGTTTGAGGTGAAGCCGAAGAAAAGTTGCGTCAATAAAATGTATTAGGAAATTTATAAAACTATTGTAATTTCTCTAATTACACTATAAATTCCAGTGAAATTTCATCATAGGATAAGTCGAATGCTGGTTGCGGGCATAGTTTAGGACGGCAAAAATCGGGACGAATCGGCGTTGATTCCGCAATGCGAAATCAACAAGCTCGTGCAACATTCAGGTGTTATTATGCATAGCCGGCGTTATTGGTCGTGGGGTGGAGTTGCGTTGGTCCTGTCTGTTGGGGCTTTTTTCCGGCTGATGTGGCTGGGGGAGTCGGCTTTCCGGGCCGACACAATTATATTTTATGATTTCTGCCACAGGGCGATAACCGCGCGGCAGATTTTTTTCAACTGGTTTCAAGTGTTCTCGGCGACGGAACAATTTCCGTTTGCGGTGGCCTTTGCCAAAGGATTTATTGACTGGCTGCATTTGCCGGTAACAGATTTCACGATTCGTTTGTCTGGCGCGCTCTTTGGCATTATGACGGTGCTGTTCGCCTTCCTGGCCGGTCGGGAATTGAATGGGCGGCGATTCGGTCTTTTCTTTGCGCTGGTGCTGGCCTGTAACCCGTTTCATATCCAGCTGTCGCGCGAGGCCTATTTTTACCCGCCGCTCGTGCTGGGCGCCGCCATGCAGTTATACTCGGTTCTGTGGTTGTTCCGGCGCCGCCGTGTTCCCGGTTATCTACCCTGGCATTTCCACGTGCTGGCCGGGATTGGTTTTTTCCTGTTGACCTATAGTCATTTTTCCGGCTGGTGGCTGGCCGCTTTGGTGGTTCCCATTATGTTGGGGACGCTGATTTGGCGTATCCGCAGGCTATCCGGACGCGGTCGCGACCTGATAAGCTGGCTCGTTGTTTATGGCGTCGTTGGTGTGCCTCTCTTGTTCTGCGAATGGGGTGTGCCATTTGTATTGTCGCGGTTTGTGAATTCGGAAGTTAAGGAAAGTTGGGTTCGCCAAGTAGGGGCGCGCTCGCTTTCGATTTTCGATGCTCCCGGCCGATTGGCGGAAGGCATGTCGTTCGGCGCCACCCCGCTTGGCATTGGGCTGCTCGTATTGGCCGGCCTGTTTCTGGCGATCTATTTCATCAAACATCGTCTCTGGAACGGGCGATATGGCCTTGTGTTGCTCATGCTGTTTGGCGCATTGAGCCTGTATGCGCCGGCCTCCGTGCTTCAAGCGGTCAATTTTGCCCAACGGCATGTATCCGTGGTTCTGCCATTGTTCCTGATTCTCCTCGCGGCGGGATTGTGGCATTTATCGGTGCCGGGCCGCCGGCTCGGACTGAAGCCGGGGTTGCGCCGTATGATGGTTTATGGTGCGGCAGGGGTCGCGCTTGCGGCGCTGCTTCCCCCGGCGTGGTGGAGTATCCGGATCACCGGCAACCCTATTCCATACAAGGATGTTGCGCGTTGGTGCGATACGCAATTGCCCCCGCGCACCCTGGTGATTGGCGAACGCTGGTTTGATCCTTGGAATGAATTGCGTGTGCATAATTCCACCAATGTCTATTTTACCTTCACCGTGCCATCGGAGCCGATGGACGTGTTCGAGCGGTTAAACTGGCCGGCCACAGCCAAAGAGTTTTTTAAACATTTTCCGGATGCCGCTTATCTGGAGTATGGCAAGAGCGCCCGAAACTGGCGGGGTGTGGTTTCGAACGTCTATTTTGCGCGGCAGGTCACGTTCACCAACAAGGCTGGAATCAATCTGGCAAAGTATGGGGTGGCCTTTCGCGATGAATTTTACAGTCCGGCCATGGATGGTCTGCTTGCCACCATTTTCTACAACACGCGCGAGGACGTCATCCGGCATGCGCGCGAACAGGGCCAGACATCGCTGGTGTTGTATGCGCCTTCCTGGGGCTATATCAAGCTCTGGCAGCAACTGAAGGATTTCCGCGACTGGCGGATTTTGGAAGACAAGGCTGCGCTGGATATCTACAATCTTGCCGATCGGACCAGCAATGTTTCCCTTTTGATCAGCGGCATGGCCGTCAATGGAAGCAAGCGCGTGCGTTTTGGCATGCTCGGGCAGGCCGATTTTCAGAACCTGCGGCTGGCCGAGTGGCGCATCGAACGTGTTTCGTTGAAGCCCGGTTTGAACCAGTTCGTTCTGACGGATGCGCTCTGGTCCGTGTCCAAAATCCCCTTGCTGGTGGACCGGGTGGAGGTTCTGGCGGAAGAGGTCGGAGATCAGAGGTCGGAAATCGGCCGGAAATGAGACGGAACGGTGGCCTGGTCGAGATCGTCGACATACGGCGAATAAAGCAAACGTTTCGCGACCACGTCGCGAGCCTGGCAGCCATGGCAAGTCCATACAACCCAAACAATTTGAGTACATCTTGCCATGAGTAGTCGGCCAAAAATTGCGCTCTGGTTCCGGTATGGGGCAGCCGATCATGTCGAATTATTCCCTGCCATTGTCGAGATTGTACGCCGGTTGGCAAGCCAAGCCGAAGTGCATTATTTCAGCCTGCGTGGGCTGAAGCCGATTCCCGAAATAATCGAGGGATCTGTCGTGTTCCACATCTTGCCGTTCAGCATCAATCGCGCGTCATCTATGGATAAATTTCTGAAAACAGGCCTGTGGTTGATCTGCCTTCCCTGGCTGGCGCTACAATGCCGCCGGCTGGGTATTAACCTGGTCTATATTGAGGAAACCATCCCGTTGTCCGCCATGATTGCCCGCATTTTTTTTGGAAATAAAGTTGCGATCACGATCGCCGATTTCTTTGTCAATATCTATATGATGAGCCATCCGATTTGGCGTCCTCTTGGGCGCCTGATTAACGCCGTTGATTTGGCGTCATGGCGCCGATTGCCATTAATTTTTACGCGGGTGCAGTACACCAAAACATACTTGGTCCGTAAGGGATTCGAACCCGATCGGATTGTCCCTGTGTATGACGCGTGCGACTTTTCGATCTATCGCCCCGGAGATCGGAAAGCGGCCAGGGCTGCATTCGATTATCATGACGATCATGTGGTGTTGGTCAATCATGGCTATATGCACCCAAATAAGGGCAACGATAAAATTATTATATGGGTTGCATCGTTGCGCGACAGTTTGCCGGCCTTGAGGTTTATGCTGGTTGGCTCCGGGCCGGATATGGCGCGTTTGCAGCAAATTGTCCGCGATTTGCATGCCGAGGACGTTGTTCGCTTCACGGGATGGCTCAAATCTCCCGAGATGGTGACGACGGCCCTGAATGCGGGCGACATAGGCTTGGCCATGCGGGAGGGGCAGGAATCGGATAATTTTCATGTTACCAGCGCGCTGGTGCATAACATGGCCTGCGGCTTGCCCGTGCTGGCGGCGCGGCTCCAAGGTATGGTCGAGATTGTGCGCGAAGGTGAAACCGGACTGCTCTTCGATCCGAATTCCCGGGAAGAGTTCGCGGCACAGTTGACGACGCTTGCGCAATCGCGGGATTTGCGAGCGCGTTGTGGCGCCGCGGGCTATAGAGTGGCGCGGGATTTGTTCGATGTTCGAGCCGTCGCTGAAAAAACGGCGGTTCCGCTTCTGGCGCTGATGAAACAGCCGTAATTCAAGGCAGGGCAAATTATTCCATTTATGATCCGGTCACAGACATGCATGAAACATTCAGATGTCGGCTATGTTGACTATGAGCGATGAGTGCGGCGAATTTACAGACAAGATTCAAGGCTGGATGTTGACGCCATGAAAAAAATAAATTATGGATGCGGCAGTGATTACCGTGAAGGTTGGATTAACATAGATGTCATGGAAGAGACGAAATGGCGCACCGAAGTGCACCGTCCTGATTTGCTGATTGTCGCCGATGATCCAGTGTTGCCATTTGAAGACGCCTCGATTGATTACATCTTGGCGGATAATGTCATCGAACACATCGAACGCCAGCGCATGCATGGGCTTTTAATGGAATTTCATAGGATACTTAAACCCGGCGGGATACTTGAAATCTGGGCTCCGCACTTCAAGGGCGTCATGGTTAAATTTCTTGAACATGTGCGCGGATATGGGATCAATTCGTTTTGGTTTTATGAGCGCCATTTCGTAATTCGGCAGGAATTGCTGCTTGCTACGCGCAGTCGTTGTTCAACAAAACGATGGATGCGTTGCGTGAATGTTCTCAATCCCCTGTTTAACTGGTCCAATACGTTCCAGCAGATTTGTGAAAAATACATGTTCGGCGGCTTTGAGGAGATTCATTATGTCATGCAGAGACGATAGCCATGTTCCTGTGGTAACAGGGTCGTAGGATATGTTTATTTACAGGCTTTTTTAACCGGACAGTAGGATGAATATGATTAAATCAATTATAAATCAAATACTGTCAAGCCACAGAAATAAACTTTATAATAATTATAATCACCCCGAGAGGTTGGCTCTTTTGCCGTATTGCATCGGTCGCGGGATAGATGTCGGGTGTGGTCATCGAAAGACGTCTGATAATTGCATCGGAGTAGATGTTTTGGCTTCAGGAGAAATGGGGGCGGTAGGTTGTGTTAAGAATAAGCTCAGCAAGGCAGATGTGCAGGCATCAGGTGATAACCTTTATATGTTTCGCAACGAAGAGTTGGATTTTGTTGTTGCCAGGCACAACCTCGAGCATTATGTCGATGTGATAAAAACATTAAAAGAATGGAAGAGAGTATTAAAAAAACATGGGATATTAGGGGTCGTTCTGCCGGATGAGTCTGCCTTAAATACGATCGCATTAGATAGCACGCACAAGCATGTGTTCACTCAAAAGAGCTTTAACAATATTTTGAGTCTTATTGGAGGGTTCGAAATCATTCAAGAAAGCGTTGTTATTCCGAACTGGTCTTTTATGTGTGTTGCAAAAAAAATTGACTAAAGACATGTTGCAGACTCGATGGTAACATTAGGCTTTAAAAGTCAGCCGGATTTTTTTATCAATGAAAATTTTGTATTTGGCATGTGCTAATGTTTCCTCTCGCTTTCCCCGTGAAGATTATCTGTGCGACATGCTTTTTCATGGATTTAGGTCTTTGTTTGGGGCGGATGTGGTTGATGTCGCTCGCAACGATTCGATGTATTCTGATAATCCGCCTGAGTGTAGATTGAAGATGTATGGTAAAGGGTTCACGATTTGGAATACATTGGATCCGGAATTGCCGATAGATCGTAAGGGCATCGAATCCAAGATTAAAAGCCGATATTTCGATTTAATTATATACAGTCAGGCGACGCGGAGCCTGCCTTTTATCAATGACGTTTGTTCGTTTTATCCGAAAGATAGAGTGTTGTTGTTTGACGGTGAAGATATACCTCTCATAAAGCCTGGCTTATTGCGATTGGGCTTACCGCTATTTAAGCGGGAATTGAGGCGGCATGTTGCCGGCGTCTTCCCGATTTCTTTTTGTGTGCCCAAGGAAAAGATGTGTCACAAATTCCCGTCAAAAGACAAACAGGTCGCGCGCACGCCGACACAGGCGCATGTTTTTACGACAGAACGCGAGTATTATGTGGAATATCAACGAGCGTATTTCGGCCGCACCCAAAAAAAGGCGGGATGGGACTGCTGTCGGCATTATGAAATTGTTATGAACCGTTGCGTTCCCTATTTTAAGGATATCCAATATATTCCCGATTTGACTATGACCCGCTTTCCCAAGAGTCTGGTGTGGGAGGCTATGAAGTTGTTCGAATGCAAAAACATGGAACAGACGAATTACCGCGAATTGGAACAGAAGATATTCGATTGTTGTGTGCGTCGTTGCACAACAGAGGCTATGGCGGTCTATGTGCTGGATACTATACCTCATCAAACGATAAATATATGCCCTCCTTTATTCGTTGGTCGCGCAGCCGTTCCGGCGGCAGAGTGTCTCTATTCTTTCAGACGTCTGGTATACTCGCTACGGGTTGTTATCCGTAACATCTTTTTGAGTGTTAGAAAACAACTTTCAAAGATAATCTCGGGGAGAAGCCGGAATGAAAAGTGCTCCGCATAAAGTTGGCATATTGAAGATGTTCCCCGATGTGTCCGGGATGCTTTATGTCCTGCAATTGCGTCGTGCGCTACGTGATTGCCGCACGGTTTTAGATGTGGGTTGCGGCGGTCAATCCCCTTTGCGGTATGTGCGGCATTTGACACATACCATGGGGTTGGAAGGCCACGCCGCCACCTTGGACAAGGCGCGGTCATCCGGGACACATGACGAATATTGCGAAGTCGATATTCGGCAGTTGGCAGGTGCTTTTCCAAAGGGGGGCTTTGATGCGTGCGTTGCCTTGGATGTAGTTGAACATTTAAACAAAGAAGACGGGGCTTTGTTTCTTGATCAGCTTGAGCGTATTGCCCGCACAAGAGTCGTTGTATTTACTCCTAATGGCTTTATGCCGCAGGGAAATACGGAAGCCGGGGATTATCAGGAACACTTGTCAGGCTGGAGTGCCGAGGACATGATGCGGCGTGGTTATGTGGTGAGTGGCGCCTATGGATTGAAAATATTAAGAGGCGCGTATCATAAAATTCGTTTCAGACCAAAATGGCTGTGGGTGTTGTTTTCCGTTTTTTCCGACATTTGTTATGCGCGCTTCCATCCCCGGGATGCGACCGCATTGTTTTGTGTAAAGTGTATTGATCGTTAAAGACTTGGTGGCGAGTTGATATGAATGACACTGTTTTGCCGCGCGACGCCTCTGATGGTGTCTCAATCATAATTCCTTTTTGCAATAATGCCGGCACAATAGCTAAAACGCTGTCTTCGCTGGAAAAGCAGGTGCTTGATATGCCGGTCGAAGTGTTGTTGGTCGATGCCGAATCCAATGATGATTCTGTAAAGCTTGCCTCGGAACATGCCGTTGGACGACGCTGGCCTGTTAAGATCCTGAAAGGCCGCAGGGGCCTTGCGTATAATTACAACTTGGGATTGACAGAGGCGCGATATGGTATTGTGGTAACGATGCATGCCGACTGTTATGTGGAGTCTTCCTCCGCTTTGAAGGATATCATCAGGCCTTTTAGCAAGCGCGAAATCGTAGCCGTAACACCCAAGGTGCGACTTCCGGCAAGGGTTTGGGATCAGATGCCGTTTTGGGACAAGGTGGCCGGCGCCCGATTTATTGGCAAATTTACCCGCAGTTTGAGCGGAAAGTTTGATGCCATCAGACACAGCGTCCTGACAAACATAGGAGGTTTTGACAGTCAGCACTTCTTCAGCGCTGGTGAAGACGTCGACATGCAAGTTCGATTGGAGCGAGTCGGAGTGATTGTTTACTCGGATGTGGAAGTAGTTCATGCTCACCACTATGTAAAACGCGCGGATATGCTGTGGTCTCTGCTAAAAAAACAGGTGCAGTTGGGTCAAGGCACCGGGGCTGTAATTCATAAACAGTGGCGCTGGTTTCACTGGGAATCGTTTGCATCGTGTTTTTTTTCGCACGTTCCCAAGCTATTCTTATGCCTTGGCGTTTTTATACCGGTCATCAGTTCCTATGCGCTGGCCTTATTGTTTTTGTTTGGAATTATCTATTCGTGGCGAGTATTTTGCATGAGAGACATTCGGATACTGATTGTCCCGTTTGTTAATATTATGATGTTTTACTGTTTTACTTCCGGATTAATAACTGGCTTGGTGTTGGGCCGTCAGCGTTTCCAATAGTCTGCCACACGATCTGCCGTGTGTGGGAAAGGCGGGTATTATGCTCAAATTGATTCTTGGCCGCAGAACATTCATGTTTTTCTCCTTTGTATGTGTCGGTTTGGTGTTTTTCCACGAATTGTTTGCCGCGGATTGTTTCTTCTTTTGCACCGATAATAATATCGGTCAAATTGCATCGTTCAAGAACACCTTGCCGCAGAGTTTCTTGTGCAACTGGTCGGATAATGTTTTGTTAGGATATACAGGTGGTCTTGCTCCTTGGCAGTGGACCGATTTGCTTCAATGGTTATTGCCGGCCAAGATGTTCAGCGATTGGATTCATGCGATTGATCTAATTGGCGCTTCATTTTTTCTGGGATTGTTCCTCATGGAGAGCGGATTGATTCTACCCAGTGTGATATTAGGCGGTTTGATTGCCTTCTGGGTGGGTAGTAATTTTACGCTTGTCTATGCGGGACATACAGGCAAGTTCGGGGTTATATTAATGGCCGGCTTGTCGTTGTGGCTGATCCGCAAAGCTATTATACTTAAAAGATGGGACTATGCAATATTGGCTGGTGGCGCTATCGGGTTGATGTTCCTTGAACAGCCGGATGTTGCGCTGTTTTTCGGCTTTGCTTTGGGTTCTTATGGTTTGTTTTTGGCGGTTCGGCAATGGCAGACGAATTCGGCTTGGCTGAAACCGGTCGGTGCTCTCATTCTGATGGGTGGCGTGGGCGCGTTGCTTGCCGCCTCCACGATGCTGGGCAGTTATGCGTCCAATGTCAAAGGTGCGGCAAGCATGCAAACGGAATCGCCGCAGGAGAAATGGGATTACGTCACGCAGTGGAGCTGGCCGCCGGAGGAGTGCATCGATTTTATCGCGCCGGGATACACGGGCTGGCGCAGTGGCGAGCCGGAAGGTCCTTACTGGGGGCGCATGGGACGATCGGCGGGGTGGGAACAAACCCGGCAGGGGTTCATGAATTTTAAACTGGAAAACACGTATTTGGGCATCATTCCGATTCTATTGGCGCTGTTCGCCATATTTTCCGTGCTGGCGCGCGGAAAGTATGGGGGTAGGGGCGTAGGGGAGTGTCGGAGTAAAGGAATAAATGGTGATGAGAATCAAGTGATACGTCCAAACGCCGATACCCCCATATACCCAAACTCCCATACGTATACTCGCCCATGCTCGGTTACATCGAGGCGTGCCGAAATCCTGTTCTGGGGCTGTGTGGCGGCGATCACCCTGCTGTTGGCGTTTGGTAAATTTTTTCCCTTGTATGCCTTGTTTTACAAGTTGCCGTTCGTTAATTCCATCCGCAATCCGAACAAATTCCTGCAGGTGTTCCAGTTGGCGCTTGGTATTCTGGCGGCGTATGGACTTGACGGGATGTTGAAGAAAGACGCCAGCCTGCCCGCAGAGGCCTTGGCGAAGGCGAGGCGACCGGAGACAAATTCCGGCCCAGAGAAGACGCTGTGAAGGCGATGAACGCCGGATGATGGACTGGCAGGTGGCGGTGTTGCCAGAGAAAGCGGAAGGTTGTTTGATGAGACATTTCAAATTTGTTGTTTGTGCGGCGCTGGCGGCTGTTTGCCTTTGCGGGTGTTCTCCCGGGAAGAACCCCGCATATGATGTGACCTTCCGGCAATTGGTCGATCGTCTGGCGGATCCTCGGAATTTGGCGCGGCTGGACCTCCCGGAAACGCACTTGCTCAGTTCCTCCGATCCTTTAGGCGGCAATGATGACTACAACCACCCTTTGCGGTCGGGGCCCCCGGGCTGGTGGGTGATTGCCGATTTGAAGGGGCCGGGGTATGTTTCGCGCTTCTGGTACACGAGTAGCAATCCGGACCATAGAATCCGTCTTTATTTTGACAATGAGAAGTCGCCCCGGATTGACGCCACAGTTCGCCAGTTTTGCGGAGAACTGGCGCCTTTTTTGCCGCCTCTGGCCGCCTATGAGAATCTATGTTGTTATAATTATGTGCCGATTCCTTATGCCAAGCGCCTGATCGTCATGCTCCAGGCTGGCGGCTACAATCCCGGCGGAGAACCGCGTGTTTTCCACCAGATCAATTATTCGACTTTGCCGAAAGGAACCAGCATCGAAACCTTGCCCAGGAACCTCGGCGAAGGCGATAAACAGGCTTTGCAGTCCGTTCGGCGGGTCTGGAACGATCCTGCCGTCTGTACGCCGGTTGATGGAACGGTTACTCAGTCGGTAGTCTTGAGTTTGCCCCCCGGCCAAAGCGGCGCGCTGCCCCGCATCGCGGGCCCCGCCATGATCCGGGAAATACGGATAACACCTGCAAGCTCAAACGGCCTGACGCAAGGTCAGGCCCCGCAAACGGCGACAGTGCCGCAACAACAGATTAATTGGGACAGCCTTTTGCGGGATGTTGTTTTTCGTGTCCGTTGGGATGATGCGGCCACAGCCGGCGTGGAATCGCCGCTGGGTGATTTCTGCGGCAACGTCTGGCGGCGGGCAAAATACCAGAGCATGTATTTCGGTTTAAGCTCTAACACGCTGGTTGCCCGCTTCCCAATGCCGTTTGCCAAGGCGGCTCATCTTGAATTCGAAAATCAGGGTTCGAATGCAGTCGCTCTGGCTGTCGAAATGACCGCCACGCCTATGGCTTGGGATGGGCGCTACGGTTATTTCCACGCCGCCTGGCGGCGATCTTCGCCACAAGACATCGGCAAGCCTCATGAGATTCTGGCCGCTGTCGGAAAGGGGCGCTATGCCGGATGTATCTTGAGTGCCACCACATTAGACAAGAGCTTCTGGATGTTGGAAGGCGACGAAGTGATGTGGCGGAATGGCGGCGCGGCCCCGTTTTGGTGGGGCACAGGACTGGAGGATTATTTCAATGGCGGTTGGTACTATCAGAATGTGCTGACGCGCCCCCTCCATGGCCTGCCGTTTAAAACATTTTTCCGCACGGTGCAATATCGTATCCACTTGCCTGATCCGGTCATGTTCGAAAAATCGTTCCGCATGATATTCGAACGAGGTCCGGACAATGCCAGTCACGGTTGGTTCGAAAGCACGGCCTTTTACTATTTGGACCAGCCCCGTGACGCGCCATCCACACTATTAAAGCCCGCAGAACGTATGCCGCCAGAAGATCCATTTAGCCGTATAACAATCATGCCTGAGCTCTTCAACTACGAGCGATTTGGGGACTATGAGGGAGCGCGCCAGTTCATTGATGTGTTTTTAGAAAAATATCCGGACTTTCCTTTTGCCGGTATGTTGCGATTGCGCCAGGCGGCTTATGTAGAACGGATTTATGGGTTTCCTTCTGCGAAGCCGATGTATAATAAAATAATTGCCACAGACACTAATGCGGCCGTGCAACAGCAGGCTCGTTTGTTGGTTTGGTTCCATGAAAAAACAACGCATAGCCTGATGGGGGTCTATTGTGATACCGACACACGCATTTTCATGGATGGCCAAATTATTGGTGCGGCAGGAAACCCGGAACGCATGAATGCTATCGGACTGGAACTGCGCCCTGGGCGGCACGTCCTGGCGCTCCAATGCAAGGAGCATGCCTATCCGTCGTGGATTCAAGCTTACGTGCGCACCCATTACGGCGATGTGTTTACGACGCCTGACTGGAAGAATAAAGTCGCCCCTGTCGGCGCATGGACCCAGGCGGGCTATGATGATAGCGGTTGGAAGCCGGCAGGCGGCACAGGCTGTAAAGGACCGCCGGAGGAGCCCTATGTTTGGGTGGAGCCGAATGCTTTTGTGGATATGCAATCGAAGGCCTGTGGGTTGGGCGCCTATAGCGACGATCCGGACAAGAGTAAGCCGATGGTGTTCCGACGCGAGTTTGAGGCGCAATGAGCCAAGGGGGGAAGGCCGGACGATAAAGGATGAATGACAGAGGGCCGACCGCATAGGGAGCGAAGGCGGGGCGGCTAATTTGTTATGAAACAGCAAAAACAACCTGATACCAAGCTTGTTCCGCCAATTGTCACCTCGGCCCCGGTGTGGATCAGGAATTTTATCGTCGGTGTTTTCGTTCTTGGGGGGATGCTGGCTGTCTGGGCTTTGACGCAAATGGCCTCATCCGGCGAGGAAACGGCCCGCATGAGCGCCATGGGGTGGGGGCAATATGCCGCGACCATTGTCGGCAACAAAACCGTTGCCCTCTGGCATGCGGCGCTCATGACCTTGGGCGCGGGTGTGTGCCTGTGGATCATGACTTCGCTCCGTTGGCGCACCAGGCCTGCCGGACTGGTTTGCGCGTGGGTGATGGTCCTGATCGTTGCGGGCGATGCCCTCTGGCTTTCGCGGCACTATATTAAAACTATGCCGATGTCGGTGTTGGAGGAAAATGACGTAATCCGGATTTTAAAGTCCGATATGCCGGAGCATCGCGTGGCGTTAGTCTCCCAGGATGGCTTCTATAATTTCTGGCTGACCTTTGTGTTCCCTTATTACCAAATTCTCACCATGAATGTGACCCAAATGCCGCGCATGCCGGTGGAATACAAGCGCTATTTGGAAGCCGTTGGCGGGCATGCGCTTCGTTATTGGCAGCTCTCGGCGGTAAGCCATGTCCTGGCGCCGGCCCAGATCTGGGGGCAAATCCAGAAAGATCCGGCCATGAAGGACGCGTTTGACATTGTTTATGCCTATAATGTGATGCCGGCGGAAATGGGTGTAACGGTTATCCCGGCGACATCCAAGGCTCCAGGACAGCACGTCGTCCTGCGCCTGAAAAAGCCAGGTCCCCGATTCGCGCTGATCGCCGGTTGGCAGAAAGCCGAAGACGATGATGCGCTCCGACAGATGGCGGCGCCGGCTTTCATTCCCTTTCAAAAGGCGCTGGTGAGCCCCGAAGCCGCCGAGGGGCTGCCGCAACTGACGGGCACCGGCATTGTCGGTCAGGTTCAAATGACTGAATACCGTCCTGGGTATATGAAACTCAAGGTTTCGGCCGGCCAGCCGGCCATCCTGAGAATATCGGAAAAATACGACCATGATTGGCGGGCCTGGATTGATCAACAATCCGTTCCCGTGCGGCGCGTTGACTTTATTTGTCAGGGAGTTCTCGTGCCGTTTCCGGGCCTGCATGAAGTCGTGCTTAAATACGCTCCGGACAAAAGACAGTTGATTTGGCAGTGGTTAGGCCTGCTGATTTGCATCGGTGCGGGTATTACGCTGATCGTTAAGTCGCAAATGCGCAAAAGAAATCCACAGCCGTATTCTTCTCTGGCGGGATAGCGGCGGGGGGGATGTCGGTCCCCGTGTTTGAAATATCTCAGGTCACGAAAATGCAAGTTCCTTTCATAAGTATCATCATTCCGATTATGGAATGGAACCCATGGGCAGTCGAATGTGTTACGTGTTGCCTGGAATTAGACTACCCTGATTTTGACATTTGGCTGGCGCCCAACAATCCACCGGATGCGGGACTGGCTGAGCGCTTGAACCTGTTGGATCGGCGCAGAATCATTCATGTTTTGCCGACCGGCCCCGGTAATCCGTCCCAAAAGCGCAACGTGCTAATGAGGGCTATTCATTCCGACTATGTGGCGTTAATTGATTCGGACGCCTATCCTCGTCGGGACTGGCTGCGCCAGGGGGGCTGTCTGTTGACGGATGATGTTGCGATTGTTGCCGGGCCTAATCTGACGCCTCCCAACGAACCGCTTTCGAGAAGAATTGCCGGGAATGTCATGCAAAGCCGATGGGGATTTGGGCAAGCCAATATTCGTCACCGGTGTGTTCCGCGCCACTATGTCAGGGAAATGCCCACGTGCAATATGATCGTCAAACGGGACCCCGGCGTCTGGTTCCATGAAGAGCTGGATACGGGGGAAGATATGGTTCTTTGCGAAGATTATATTCGCAACGGGAAACGTATCTTATACGATCCGGATGTCGTGGTGTATCATCATCGCCGCGAGATATTTCTTCCTTTCATTAAACAATTCTTTTGTTACGGCTATTATAAGGGTCGGTTGTTTTGTCAAGGCAGTTCCATCGCCTATGGGTGGCAGGCGCTTCCGGCCTTATTTGTGCTGTATCTGGTGGGGCTGGTGGTGTTGTCGTTTGCGCTTCCTCCGACCTCGTGGCTTGGTGTGTTGTATCTCCCGCTGCTGAGTTACGTTTTAATGATTGGCATCGAAAGCGTTCGGGCGGCGCATGTTATGGCGGAGCGCATCCTCACGGGCCTGGCATTTGTTGCGGGCCATATCGGCTATGGCGGAGGCTATTTACTGGGCTATATGCAGTCCCGCTTGGCGGGGTGCAAGAAGACAGCCGCATAGGTTGGCGGGTGGCCGGAGTGTGTGCCGCGCGGAGCGATAGCAAATTCGCGGCTTTTTCTGGCATCGCTTGACTGCGATGAAAAGTCGGGGCGGTGAGATTTTCCGCCAGCCTGCCCGCCATAGCTTTATGCGACGGCGGGAGGCGGATCCGCCTACGGCGGAGAACTCACTGATTTTTTCTGGCATCGCTTGACTGCGATGAAAAGTCGGGGCGGTGAGATTTGAACTCACGACTTTTTGGACCCGAACCAAACGCGCTACCAGACTGCGCTACGCCCCGATAGAAAACAGAAGCCAAGCATACTGTTTCCCATCCGGGTGTCAACTGATTTCATTTTTAGAGAATACCGTTGACAAAACGGAGTGTATTTTCCATGCTGACCGCCGTTTTGAAATCAGGATTCAGTTCGACAACCCCTGTTATTTTTAGGAGCGAACCATGACTCAGTTACTCAAGGGCAACATGCTGATTGCGCAAAGCGGCGGACCTTCAATGGTCATCAACCAAAGCCTGGTGGGCGCGGTCCTGGAGGCCAGGAAGCACAGGGCAATCCAGGGTGTTTATGGTTCCCTGCACGGCATCAAGGGCGTGCTGGATGAGAAGATGATCGACCTGCGCAAGGAATCCAAGGCCAACCTGGAAGCGGTCGCGGTGACGCCGTCATCGGCCTTGGGCAGTGTGCGCAAGAAACCAACCGAAGAGGAATGTCTCGAGATTTTCGGCATTATGCTGAAATACGATATCCGCTATTTCTTTTATATCGGCGGGAACGATTCGGCCGAAACCACGCATATCATCAACGAGCATGCCCGCAAGATCAATTACGCGTTCCGCTGTTTCCATATCCCCAAGACGATCGACAACGACCTGCTCGAGAACGATCACACCCCCGGTTTTGGCAGCGCCGCCAAGTTTGTGGCCTGCGCCGTCATGGGCGGCGATCTCGACAATCGGGCGCTGCCGGGTGTCAAGATCGACGTGGTCATGGGACGGCATGCCGGCTTTCTGACCGCCGCCGCGGCCCTCGGACGAATCAATCCGGACGACGGGCCGCACCTGATCTACCTGCCGGAAAGACCGTTTTCGATGAAGCAATACGTCGAAGATGTCAAACGGGTTTATGAAAAATTGGGCCGTTGTGTCGTGGTCGTATCCGAGGGGATTTCCGATGCCGAAGGCTCGGCCATTGCCGCCAAGTTCACCACCGAAACCGATTCCCATGGCAACGTCCAGCTCAGCGGCACCGGGGCGCTCGGCGACCTGTTGGCCAATGAGATCAAGACGCAGACCAAGATCACCCGCGTGCGCGCCGACACCTTCGGTTATCTTCAGCGCTCTTTCCCGGGGATTATTTCCGGGATGGATGCCCGCGAGGCGCGGCAGGTCGGCGAACTGGCCGTGCGCTGGGCGGTCGGCAAGGATTCGGATGGGTCCGTCGCCATCCGCCGCAAGCCGGGCAAGAAATACGCCGTGTTTTTCGAGCGCGTGCCGCTCAAAGCCGTGGCCAAGACTACCCGCCACATGCCGGATAACTTCATTAATAAGGCGGGTAATGATGTGACGCCGGCCTTCCTGGAATATGCCCGGCCGATCGTCGGTCCCTTGCCCAAAGTCGCGCAGTTTAAGCGCGTGCGCGTGCCGGTCATTGGCTGATTGCCATTATTCAATCCGCTGCCAGGCGGCTTTCATGCAGGAGAGTGTAGCTCGGTCCCTGGGGCGCCAGCGCGCTTTTCACCAGGCGCACGTTTTGGATCTCCAAGGTCCCGAATGGCAGGTCCTTGTAAGGTTCCATGGCCTTTATCAGGTTCTGGACCCGGCGCGAGGAGCGTACCCGGCCGATCGTCAAGTGCGGGTTGAAAGGCTTGGCGTCGGTATAAATCCCCGTCTGTTTTGCGGCTTCCGCGATTTCGTTTTGCAGAGCCAGAAGCGGTTGCAGGTTGCCTGTCAGGCCGGCCCAGATCGTCCGGGGCGATTGCGTCCGGCCGAAATAACCAAGGCCTTTAACTTCCAGCGCGCAGGGGCGATAAGCCGCCGCGATGCCATCGGCGGCGGCGGCAAGCTCCGACGCCTGCGATTCGAATACCGCGCCCAGGAAGAGGATTGTGAGATGGATATTGACCGGCGCCACCCAGCCGATGTCCGCGCCCGCCTGTTTTAGCCGCTCCTGAATCCCGGCCAGTTTGTCCCGGACGGCTTCGCCGATGTCCGCAGCCACAAAGGTCCGGATCGGAGGAGCGTCCGGGATTGGTTCACGTGGTGTGTTCATTGTCCGTTGTTTTCATCAGCGCCAGGGCGACGGGAATCAGCCAGAACTGGGCCATCAGGACGATATTGTCGGGATAATCGCCCAGCCCGTACAGGTGGATGAAACAAAAAACAAGCCCCACTGTCCCCGGCAGGAGCCGGTCGGTGAAAGTTGGCTGGGCAAACACGCAGCGCCACAGGCCGTGGGCCAGGATTAGCCAGGCTATGAAATTCAAAATCAAGCCCGGCCAGCCGAATTCGAACAGCAGTTTCAGCCAGAATTGATGCGGGTGCGGGTAATGGAATATGGACTTCGGGGGATGTGTGCTGTAATACACCGCCTCGAAATTCCGCTTGCCGTAGCCGTAACCCACCCACGGCCGTTGTCGCGCCAGATCCCAGGTATGCCTCCAAACCGTGACGCGCTCGCTGAAATTTGTCATGCTCTTTTTTTCCAGGAACCGGGGATTGACGTGTTCGATATTGACGAACAGAGCCAGGCCGGCCAGCAGGACGACAAGGAACCCCAGCAGTTTTATGCCCCGTCCGGGAACCAGGGATAAGGCGCCTACGCAAGTCAGCGCAAACGCGATTTGCGGTCCGCGCGAGGCCAGGATAACCAAGTAGGCCAGTCCGACCAAAATTCCCAGAAGACAGCCTGAGACGGACGGCAGACCGGAGAAAATTGACGACGGACGACGGATGACAGACGACGGACCGGAGAAGACGGACCCTCCTTCGCCCGAGCGCTTCGGAGGGCAAGCGACGGACGACGGATCGGAGCGAACACCGGACGACGGACGACAGGTGCGTTCTGCGATAGCGTGGAACCCGTGCTGGAAGAACACGAAGATCGAGGCGCCCGCCATCATGCTGGCCACGTTCGAGTGGTTTAAAATAAACGGCTTGAAGATATGCGCCTGGGCCAGCAGGTTCGGACCGAGGCAGACCGTCAACCGGATTAAATCATAGCCCAGAACGCAGGTAATGGCCGCGGCGCTGTAAAAGAGCGCCGCCTCGATTTTTGCGCGCGTATTGAAAATGACCGGAATGGCGAAAGCGCCGGCAATAATTTTGAACAGGCCGCTGAAGTCACGCAAGGAAAGCGCCGGATGCGTGGAAAACGGCAGTGCGCAAGCCATGTAGAGCAGAATCGCAACGAAGGCGATCCCCGCCGGCTGTTTCCAGGCGCGCGCGCCGCGGTGGGCGTGTGCCAGGGCGAATAAAAAAGCGCCGTACACCAGGATATCCTGGACGACCGTGGCCGACAATTTCCAGACGATAATCCCGGTCGCCGTCCAAACCGCGAATTGCGCCGGCGGTGTGCGCCGGAACCAATCCGCGAATCGTTTAAAAATGGACATGCGATCCATGACGTTTCCAACAATCATTCGCGGACTTATGCCGCGTTAATGTCTTTGTAGCCGCGCGCCCGTGAGGGCGTGGATTCCCGGTCTGCCCGAGTGTCGCTCAGTGAGCGTCGGCCTTTTGTCCGACAGCTTTTCAGTGTGTCCGTTCCGTGATGAACCGGGCCAGGGCGGCCAGCGGTTCCTGAGGGCCTGACAAGGTGTCAAGCGCCGCGAGGGCATCCTGTTTTAATTGCTCCGCCCGTTTCCGGGCGGCCGCCAATCCGTGCACGGCGACATACGTCATTTTGCCGCGCTGCCGGTCACTGCCGGCGGCTTTGCCCAGGGTGGCGGCCGTTGACGTTTCGTTCAGTATATCATCCACAATTTGGAAGGCCAGACCGATGGCGTCGCCATAGGCGGTCAAGGCCGCCAAGGCCTTGTCGCCGGCGCCGCCGGCGATGCCGCCCATGCGCGCCGCGGCGCGCAGGAGCGCGGCAGTCTTATGGCGATGGATGTAATCCACCGTGTCGGGGTCGGCCGCCCGGCCTTCGGCGGCCAGGTCTTCGGCTTGTCCGCCAACCACGCCCCGGCTTCCCGCGGCGTATGCCAGTTCCAAACTGAGTTGATTCGGCGGGTAGGGCGGCGGGGCGCACACTTCCGCCAGCCATTCGAACGCCAGGGTTAACAAGGCGTCGCCGGCCAGAATGGCATTGGCCTCGCCTGCCGCGATATGCAGGGTGGGGCGGCCGCGGCGCAGATCGTCGTCATCCATACTGGGGAGGTCATCGTGAATCAGGGTATAAGTGTGCAGGATTTCGATGGCCAGGGCGGCGGCGAGCGCCGTGTCGTTGGTTGGGCCGATAGCTTCCGCGGCCGCCAGGCACAGGAGCGGCCGCAGGCGCTTGCCGCCGGCGAACACGCTGTAGCGCATGGCCTTGTGGAGCGCCGCGGGCCGTTCGGTTTCGGCCGGCAGGCGCCGGTCCAGCGCGGTGTCGATCGACCGGATGTTATTGTCTATGTAATGTTGCAGATCGAACATGTCTCAATCCACGCCCACGCGCGGGGGCGCTATAAGTAACTTCTCGGAGCCGGAATTCATTTTATTCTGTATCCTGAATTCTGACTACCTGAATTGTTGCTTTTATAATATGACAAAACGGGTGGAAATGACAGCGAATATTACGCCCATGTTCCGATGCGGAATGAGGGATTGAATTATTTGGGGCATGGTATATCATGGCGCCGTCGATTGTTATTGATTTAAAAGGGAGGAAAGAGCACCAGTTATGCCAACCTACGAATACGAGTGTCGCGACTGTCATCACCAATTCGAACTCTTTCAGAGTATCACGGCCAAACCCATTACCAGTTGTCCGAAATGCAAAAAAAACAAGCTTCGACGGCTGATTGGACGCGGGGCTGGGATTATTTTTAAAGGCTCCGGATTTTACCAGACGGATTACCGCAGCGACCACTACCGGAAGCAGTCGGCGGCGGACAAGCCCAGTGCGGATACGAGCAAGTCCGCGTCCAAAGGCGCCGTCAAGGCCGCTGGTCCGGCCAAAACGGAAAAAACCGGCGCGGCCGCCAAAGCCTGAACCGATCATTGGTGTCTAAAAATATTCCCTCTCCCTTGGGAGAGGGTTAGGGTGAGGGGAAATGCTGACTATGGCGCCCCCTCGCCTCGGTCCTCTCCCCAGGGAGAGGATGAGTCGTAAATCGACAACTTATCGATGATGTAGTTGCATAAGATATACTGGGCTGAAATCCATTATGATCCGATGTCGGCAATGCGGATATGAGAATGCATTAGGCCGTATCTTCTGCGTTCAGTGCCGGTCCAAACTGGACATCCACGCGCTTGACAATAAGGCTTTTGACGAGCCGGAATTCAAGCCGCGCGGCGGGCGGGGCCGGCGTCTGGTGTGGCTGGCGCTTTTTGCGGGGATCGCCGCCGGCGCCGCGTTAGCCTTGTGGCCGGCGCCGTTGGAAGGCCGTAAAGCAACCGGGGCGGATGGCCAGCGGGCGCGCAAAAAAATCATGTTGCTGGCAAATGGATCGCCCCCGGCGTCACAATTATTTGGCGAGCGTGAAATCAATGCCTATCTGGGTCTCCTTTTGCGCAATGTCCCTTCGCCCCGGATTCAGGACTCGGGAAAAACCGTGCTGCAGGCGGTCGAGGTGGCCATCCATCCTAATGCCATTACGATCGCGGCGGCATCCGTATGGGGGCCGGTAACGGTCGGATCGCTTAAGTTGGGGCCGTGGAACCTGACCAGCCAGATAACCGTGGTTCCCGAACGGGATCCACGCGGGTTCCAGTGGAAGATAAGAAGCGGGCGGATCGGACATCTGCCGTTGCCGGGTCCGCTAAGCGCCCCGGCGACTGCCGCCATGCGCCCGCTCTTGGGCGCGAGCTTTCGGGAACGCGCCTTGCTCGCGCATGTGACCAATCTGGAGCTTGAGGAAGGACAAGTCACCGTGACGGTAAAAACGGGTCCTGGCGGGACCCCTGACCGAGGATTTAGTCGATGAAAAAAATTATCTCGAAACACACCATGGTCGGAACGATTCGAGACGATGTCCTGGCTTATACGGCGGGCAAGGATGTGGAGCTGGATGCGAGCCTGGTGGATGCCGACTGTATTGGCTCCGCGGCGCATGTGACCATGCTGGCCGGATTGCCGTTGCGCCCCGAAATCTTTTCGGCGCGCGCCGGCGCCCGAATCGTGACCGAACTGGTCCGGATTATGCGTCGGGCGCGCAGCGGCGCCTTTGCCATCACGCTCCGGGATCAGGATGTGCACTTGGCGGTGGAAAACGAATTAACCCGCCGGCTCGGCGAACTGGGCCGCAAAATCCATGCCGGCCGCAGCCGCAACGACCAGGTGGCCGTGGATTTGCGCCTGTTTGCCAAAGAGCAATTGCTGGCGGCGATCGAGGAAGCCTTGGCGCTGGGCGCGGAATTGCTCGGCCAGGCGCGGCGGAATCGCGGAGTGCCCATGGTGGGGCGGACCCATCTCCAGCCGGCTATGCCCAGTTCGGTTGGACTATGGGCCTCAGCCTACACGGAAGACCTGCTTGACGATGTCCGTCTGTTGAAAGGCGCCTACGATCTGAACGATCAGTGTCCCTTGGGATCGGCCGCCGGTTATGGCGTCCCTCTGCCGCTTGACCGCCAACGGGTGGCGGACCTCCTGGGGTTCCGTCGTCCAATCCATAATGTCCTGCACGCCGCCAACAGCCGCGGCAAAATAGAAAGTGTCATCCTGTCGGCCTTGAGCCAGGCCATGATAACTCTTTCGCGGCTGGCCGAGGATCTTTTGCTGTTTACGATGCCGGAATTCGGTTATTTCAGTTTGCCGCCGGACATGTGCACCGGGAGCAGTATTATGCCGCAGAAGAACAACCCGGACGTGCTGGAGCTGGCGCGGGCGCGCGCGGCGCGGGTCATGGCGTGCTCCCAGGCGGTTATGGATATTGTCAAAGGCCTGCCCAGCGGTTACAACCGCGACCTGCAGGAAGCCAAGGAACCCTTTATGCTGGGGCTGGAAATGACGCGCGCCACTCTTCGGATCATGGCGCCGCTGGTCGCCGGCTTGAAAGTCAACCGGGAGGCTTTGCGGCGGGGATTCACTCCGGCGGTATTTGCCGCCGACCACGCCTTGAGCCTGGTCGCCCGCGGGATGCCTTTCCGGGACGCCTATCATTATGTCAAGAAACATCTGGCGGAATTGGAGGGTCTCGACCCGGCCAAGTCCATTGCGCCGAAAACGCATCTCGGCGCCACGGCGGGGTTGGATTTCGCCGGCATGGCCCGCCAGCTTGCCGCCGAACGGGCTTTCGTTTCCGCTGAAAAACGCCGGTTTTTCAAGGCCATTTCCAGGCTGTTGCACGCGCCGTATCCGATGGAGGCAGGGTGATGAATATTCCGTTGTAGGCGATAAGTATGCCAACAGTTATTTGTTGGCAACACGCGGAAGAAAATCCGTGACAATTTAACGGGATCAGGCTATGTTTATTCGCGAGAAGGAAAACACTTGCACTGGGCTTGGATTCCGGTGCATATTAAACAGAGTTAATTACCCCCCACGGGATCAGTGCCGGAAACGGCGCCTCCCGTGGGGTTATCTTTTTTCAGGAGGTCCACGGTATGCCAATCGTTGAACCTCAGGTTAAACGCACCATCGCCTTTTTTGACGGGCAAAATCTCTTTCACGCCGCCAAAGAAGCGTTCGGTTATCCTTACCCCAACTACGACCCGCATTCTTTGGCAAATGCCGTCTGCCGACAGAAAGGCTGGGCATTATCAGGCATCCGATTCTACACGGGCATTCCCGATCCAACGATTGATCCGGAACGGCATCATTTCTGGACGGCCAAACTGGCCGTTATGGGGACGCGTGGCGTAAAGGCTTTTACTCGCCCCATCCGCTATCAGAACAAGATTATTACGCTTCCCAATGGCGCCATTGCAACCACACCGGTCGGGCGAGAGAAGGGAATCGATGTTCGCATTGCGCTTGATATTGTCCGTTTCGCTCTGGAGAACCGATACGACATTGCTGTGGTATTCAGTCAGGATCAGGATTTATCCGAGGCGATTGACGATATCAAGCTAATTGCCCAGCGTGAACAACGTTGGCTCAAGGTTGCATGCGCTTTTCCCATCAGCCCGACTTTGAAAAACAAGCGAGGCGTCAATGGGACGGACTGGATCAAACTTGATCGTCAGACATACGATGCGTGTCTTGATCCGAATGATTATCGGCTGAAGAAAAAGTAGGGTAACTGCTCAGGAGTCAGAATTCAGGAGTCAGCCCGCCTGCAACGCTGTGCCCTGCCCGCAGTGCTACGCACAGCGTTGCAGGCGGGGTAGCACTGCGGGCAGGTAGTCAGAATAAGGAAC
>Ga0172380_10001611_pt1 | contig 38444 bp, 36 predicted proteins | sample Leawe162metaG_FD_119747 | JGI IMG/M metagenome (GOLD analysis project Ga0172380, IMG submission 119747) | Leachate microbial communities from a municipal landfill in Southern Ontario, Canada - Leachate well 162 metaG | ecosystem: Engineered > Solid waste > Landfill > Unclassified | place...
ACACACGCTAGCAAATTATCTTTAAGGCGAATTTATAAAATGTATGACTATATCGGGTTATTTATCCCGGTTGTAATTTACCTTGTCATGAGATTTATCGCGAACAGTCATTGGTCAGGTGGAGATTACAGTTATAATTTATTAAAGCTGCCGTTTAATATTCTAGGAAACACATTTGGATACAGCATACTAACACTTTTTGGTCCAAATACACTCCCTGTCTATCAGTCGCTTCGTGACATTATTCGAGATAACCTAATTGTTGCGTCAGCTGGAATGCTTCTTGCGGCGGGTGGATTATATTTAATATATAGATTTTTTATAAAAAGAATCGATAGCAAGGGCTTGCGGATAATAGCTTTTGGAGCAGCTTTCTTTATTATTGCGCTTCTGCCATTTATCGGTCTTGGGAATATCGCCTCAAGGTATAGCTATCTCGCCTCACTCGGTCTTATTATAGTTCTCGTATATTTTATTAATAAGCTTTATCTTAAGCTAAAGGTTTATGGAAAGGATATCGCCATAGGAGGTATGACAGTAGCCCTTTCTGTTTTTGCACTGCTTCATATTATTCAGGTCCAGCAGCTTCATATGGATTGGAGAACGGCTGGAAATAAGGTTGAAAGATTCTTTATTTCACTCGATTCTCTTTATAGAAATACGTGGTCGAAAGACGACGCACAGCTTCACATAGTAAATGTTCCGATAAAACATGGTGATGCTTGGATTTTCCCAGTCGGAATTGAAGACGCTATTTGGCTAACATTCCAGAATAGCGATTTGAAGATATATAAATACCCTGACCTAAAGTCTGCGTTGGACGCAGCACAGCTTTCTCCAAATAAGTGGGTTCTGGAATTTGAAGATGATGGAGGCGTAAGGGAGGTAGTTCGTTTTAGAAATAGAATAACTGGCGAAATGGATTATGAGTTAAATTACGGAACAAATTAACCTCATTACTCTTTTTGGTTTCTAATTTAAATATATGACTAATTTAAAATTTTTAGAAAAAACCAATTTAAAAATAATTTTTTTAATCTCCATTTTTCTTTTGGGCTTTATCGTGCGTCTTTATAGATTTGATAGTCCAGTTGCGGATTGGCATTCTTTCAGGCAGTCAGATACAGCAGCAGTTTCAAAAATATATGTTAATGAAGGATATGATCTTTTATATCCCAAGTATTTTGACATTTCAAATGTACAGTCCGGATTTGATAACCCCTACGGGTATAGATTCGTAGAGTTTCCGCTATATAATTTTTTACACGCTTTCCTTTTTAAGTCATTTGGTATCTTTTCCTTTGATCAGTGGGGAAGGCTAATTAATATCGTCTCTTCGCTTGTAACGGGACTTATAATTTACGCTTTGTTAAAAAAATACGCGAATACGCTTTCAGCATTTGGAGGGCTTTTATCTTTTCTATTTTTTCCTTATTCTATTTTTTACAGTAGAGTAATTTTACCTGAGATTACCATGGTAACAGCTATTATGGCGGGAATTTATTTCTTCGACAAATATCTGGAGAAAGGAAGAAATAAGCGAAAAGTAGTAATTTTTTATGTTTTTTCTATAATTTCAACTGCTATAGCACTGCTTTTAAAACCATTCGCGCTCTTTTTTGTACTTCCTTTTATAGCTCTTGCATACAAAAAATACGGCATAAAATTTATTTTCAAATGGCACTTGTGGTTATTTGCTGCAATTTCAGTTGCACCTCTTCTTCTATGGAGGTTATGGATAAGTCAACATCCTGAGGGAATTCCAGTTTCATCGTGGCTTCTTAATGGTAATGGAATTCGATTTAGACCAGCATTTTTCCGATGGATATTTTTTGAGAGGATAACAAAATTAATTCTAGGCTATTCCGGAATAATTCTTTCGCTTTTCGGCGCTATATTTATTTTAAAAAACAAGAATGCATTGTTTTTTATATCGTTTGCAACTTCTTCTCTAATTTATTTATTTACTATTGCAACGGGAAATGTTCAGCACGATTATTATCAAATACTAATTATTCCAACTATGGCAATGTTTGCGGGTATTGGGCTAGACGCATTATTTAGAGTCATTGCGTCAAAAACAAATAGATATATTTCAGTAGTTATAATAACAGCTATATTTATATCGTCAATTTATTTTTCATGGAATTTAGTAAAAGATTATTTTAATATCAACGATAACGGTATGGTTCATGCAGCACAAAGAGCAGACTTAATACTCCCAAGTGACGCTATCGTTATAGCGCCTTATGACGGGAGCACTACATTTTTAAATTTGATAGGAAGACGCGGCTGGCCGGTATTTCAGGTGGGCATTGAGGAGCTTATCTTAAGAGGTGCCCAATACTTAGTAATAGCAAATCCAACACCAAATGATTTTTCCGGATTTGGAACAACATACGAAATAGTCGACTCATCAAAAGAATATTTAATACTTAAATTGAAATGACGAATGTATTATTAGTAACCTACGATTTTCCATATCCGCCTACCTCTGGAGGGAAGAGTAGAGCTTTTAATTTAATTAAATACTCGCAAGACGAAAATATTGCGCTTAGCGTCCTGTCTTTTGTTAGAAATGATTTTAAGAAAGAATGGGAAAGCGAACTGAAAAAGATTGGCGTAAAAGACATTACTATATTTAAAAGAAGAAAGTTAAAATCGGCATTCACCCTGTCTAGGAATTTATTTTCAAAAGATTCTATATTTAAAACACTCTATTTCGATAAAAAGTTTTTAAATCTCATAAAAAAAATAATAGAAAAAAATAAAATTGATGTGGTTCATTTTGAGGCAAGCTACACGGGTTATTACATAGGACAAGAACTTAAGAAAATGGGAGTAAAGCAAATATTAGGGACAGAAAATATCGAGTACCTTCTATATACAGATTATGTTGCAAGTTCTAACAGTTTGATAAAAAAGACAACTCTTTCGTATCAGGTAAATCGATTTAGAAAAGAAGAGGAACGGATGATGAAGGAAGCGGATTTGTGTCTTGCCGTAACAAATGAGGAGGCAGAGCATATAAGGGGCATATCAGGTAAAAAATGTGAAGTAATAGAAAACGCTATAAGCGTTAAAGACCTTAAATTTAGTTTTTCAAAAGAGAACAGGAATAATCTTTTATTCGTAGGAAACTTTTCATATATGCCAAATGTTTCAGCGCTGGATTATTTTATAAAAGAAGTACTGCCAAAATTTGATAAAAGTATTCGCTTAACTGTAATAGGTAAAAAGGTTAAAGAAGTGATAAATAGTAACGACCGGATTATCACAAAGGAATTTGTAGACGATTTAGTAAGCGAGTATAAAAATGCCGATGCTTTAGTTTTTCCTATAAAAATTGGCGGCGGAACAAATTTTAAAATTCTTGAAGCAATGGCTTTAGGAACACCAGTTTTAGGCTTTTCAGAAAAAATAAAAAATACCGGTGCAAGAGTTAATGAGGAATTTTTTGAGGCAAATACCGCAGATGAATTTGTATCGCAATATAAAAGAATCCAAACTAATAAAAAAGATGTTGAAAGAATAACTAGAAATGCCAGGTTTCTTATTGAGGAAAAATATTCGTGGGAAAAAGTAGGTAAAAAACTTAATAGTATTTGGAGTAGAATAAGTAATGACAAAAATTGATTTATCTATAATTATCGTAACTTTTAAATCGGAGAGCACTATAGAAAAGTGCTTGGATTCTGTTTATTCAGGGATGAAGGGAATAAATTTTGAAGTAATTCTTTCAGATAACAGCCCAAATGAAAATACAGCAGATTTAATAAAAAAAATAAGGGGAAAGTATAAAAATCTGACGTTTATAGAAAACGAGAAAAATGAAGGATTTTCGCGAGGAAATAATATTGCCATAAAAAAAGCGACTGGTGAATACGTATTATTTTTAAATCCCGACATGGTTCTTGAAAAGAACACGATTTCAGGGATGATGGATTTTATGAAAGAGCATCCTGAAGCGGGAACGGCAACTTGTCTCGTCCACTTGCTAGATGGAAAAATTGACGATTCATGCCATAGGGGTTTCCCTACACCGTGGAGGGCTTTTTGTCATTTTTCAAAATTGTCAAAACTTTTTCCTAAAAGCAAACTTTTTGCCGGATATAATCTGACATATCTAGATTTTTCTAAAACGCATGAAATAGATGCTTTAGCCGGATCATTTATGTTAATGAAATACTCACTCGGAAAAAAGTTGAACTGGTGGGATGAGGACTATTTCTTTTATGGCGAGGATATAGATTTTTGTTATCGGATAAAACAAGCCGGTTTTAAAATCTATTTTGTTCCTAAATACAAGGCGCTTCATTATAAAGGAGTCTCAAGCGGAATAAAAAAAATATCGAAAAATATAAGTACAGCTGATAAAGAAACAAAACTTTGGGTAACTGATCAAAGATTTAAGGCGATGGAAATATTTTATGACAAACATTATAAAGATAAATATCCGTCTTTTTTAAGGACAATGGTTCTAATTTCTATAAAAGTTAAAAGAGATATAGAGAGACTAAAGATTAATACGAATTAAGATGACGATTGGAATAGATGCCAGGTTATATTTCGAAAGCGGAGTAGGCAGATATATAAAAAATACACTTCTTGAGCTCGATTACTACACCGCGAAAAATAAAACGTCAGACAAGTATTTTATATTTCTGTCAAATAAGGGATTTGAAAAAATTAGCTTCGAAAGTGACGCGTTAATAAAGGTAAAAGCTGATGTTCCATGGCATTCATTAAAGGAGCAGGTAAATTTTACCAGAATATTGAATTCTTATAATCTCGACCTGATGCACTTTACATATTTTTCCCTGCCAATTTTTTATAGAAGAAAATTTGTTGTTACCATACACGACCTGATAATTAATTATGTTAATACCGGTAAAGCAACAACTTTGCCAAAGCCTATTTATTATTTGAAAAGGGCTGCTTATCACAAAGTTATAGAACACGCTGTAAAAAAATCCGCTCATATCATAGCGCCTTCTCACGCTACAAAAAATGAAATATTAAAAAACTACAAAGTGAATAAGGAAAAAATTAGCGTAATCGCTGAGGGGATAGATCCGGATTTATTTAAAAAATCCACAAAGCCTAATGCACTTGTTCCTGGTAAATATATTTTATATGTTGGTAATGCCTATCCCCACAAAAATCTTAATAGCCTGATTAATGCGTATAGAATGATCGAAGATGAAGTTGATGAAGACCTTGTATTAGTAGGAAAGGACGATTATTTTTATAAAAAAATTCATAACCAAATAGAAGGAGATACTCGAATTCATATATTTAACTCGATTAATGATTACGAATTATCATATTTATATAAAAATGCGAGTTTTTTAATTTCGCCTTCTTTAATGGAGGGTTTTGGGTTAACTCCGCTTGAGGCGATGGCAAATAACTGTCTTCCTGTGGTATCAAGTATTGACGCTTTTAAAGAGGTGTGTGAAAATGCAGCATTGTATTTTAATCCGGAAAGCTTAAAGGACATAGCAGGAGTACTAAAAAAAGCTATATTAATAAATAAAAATGAAAAAGAACGATACGAAAAATTATTTAAAGACAGGATTAAAAAATTTTCGTGGGAAAAATCTTTATTAGATACTCTAAAAATTTATGAACGTTGCAATAGTATACGATAGGGTAAATAAGTGGGGAGGTGCTGAGCGCGTTCTTTTGGAGCTTAATAAAATATTCCCGGACGCACCACTTTATACTTCTTTATATTCACCAAATAAAGCTTCCTGGGCTAATGTATTTAAAGTGGAGACGTCTTTTCTGCAAAAGCTAAAATTCCTTCGCGATAAGCACGAAGTATTAGGAGTGCTAATGCCAATTGCTTTTGAGTCATTTGATTTTAGCAAGTTCGACTTGGTAATTTCTGTAACTAGCGAGGCGGCAAAGGGTATATTAACTCTTCCCCACACAAAACACGTCTGTATATGTCTCACACCTACGAGATATCTATGGAGTGATTATGAAAAGTATTTTAATAATTCACTTTTTAAAATTATTTCATATCCGGCAGTTTTATATTTGAAATTTTGGGAAAAAATAGCAATTAAAAGACCGGATGGAGTTATTGCTATTTCAGAAAATATAAAAGAAAAAATTTCAAAGTATTACGGAGTTAATAGTACGGTTATATATCCTCCAGCAAGCTCGATTTTGGATGTAAAAAAAATTACTTTTCCAAAAGAAAAAGATTATTTTCTGGTAGTTTCAAGACTTGTTCCATATAAAAGAATTGATATTGTTGTGGAGGCAGCAACGAAGCTAAATGTCCCATTGATTGTAATAGGAAGAGGTGTAGAGGGGAAGGAGCTTAAAAAAATTTCAGGGAAAAATGTAAAGTTTAAAGAATTTGTATCAGACGATTTACTCAGGGGGTATTATAGAAATGCAAAAGCGCTAATTTATCCGTCTGATGAGGATTTTGGAATTGGAATGGTAGAGGCGCAAATTCATGGACTACCGGTTATTGCATTTAATAAAGGTGCCGCAAAAGAAATTGTTATAGAAGGTAAAACTGGTACTTTATTTAAGGAACAATCTGTTATATCTTTAATAGGTAAGTTGAAAAACTTCAGTAAAGATCGGTATAATGAGAAAGATTGTTACGACAATGGTATGCGTTTTTCCAATTTAGTTTTCAGGAATAAATTAAAATCGTATATCGATGATATAATTATTAATTCAAATATATGAAGGTAATCGTTTTTGCGGGAGGAGTAGGAACAAGGCTTTGGCCTTTATCTAGAAAAAATACACCAAAACAATTCGAAAAAATAGCAGGTGAGTATTCTACTCTGCAGCTTGCAGTCCAGCGCCTTCATCCAGATTTTAAAGCGGAAGATATTTATGTATCGACCGGTGAAAAATATAAAGATATAGTTTTTGAGCAGCTTTCAGAGATTCCCAGAGAAAATTTTATTTTCGAGCCAGATGTTCGTGATGTGGGCCCAGCGGTTGCGACAGCTTGTGCAATTGTTGGAAAGAAAGCTCCTAATGAGCCTGTTGCTATAGTTTGGAGTGACCATTTCGTTAAGAAGGAAAGAAGATTCAGGGAGGTTCTAAAGTTTGCAGAGGGGATTTCAGAAAAAGATCCTGATCTGCTTGTTTTTATAGGCCAAAGAGCGCGCTTTGCAAATCAAAATTTAGGATGGCTAGAATTTGGTGAAGAAGTGAGTCAGATTAGGGGGACAAAAGTTTTTGCCTTTAAGAGATTAATCTATAGGCCAAGTCTTCAGGATGCTCAAGGATTCTTAGAAAGTGATAAATATGCTTGGAATCCTGGATATTTTGTAACAACACCTCATTTCATTTTAAAGTCATTTAAGAAATTTGCCCCGAATATTTGGGAAGGCGTTATGAAAATTCAAAAAGCTCATGGTACAAAAAACTATGAAGAAGTTATGAAAGAGGAGTATCCAAAGCTTGAAAAAATTAGTTTTGACAATGCAGTGCTTGAAAAACTTGATCCTGACAGTGTTAGGGTAATTGCTGCTGATCTGGGATGGAGTGACGTTGGCGCATGGGAAGCGCTAAAAGAAGCACTTCAAATTAATACTTCAGAAAACGTTAATCGCGGTAAAGTATTACTCACCGATTCTTCAGATAATTTAGTATTTAACTATACTGACCAGCTTGCTGTTGGTATAGATCTAAACGGGATGATAGTTATAAATACAGATGACGTTCTTTTAATATGCGCAAAGGACTCCGTGCCAAAAATTAAAAAACTAGTAGAGTCACTATCCGGTACCGAGCATGAATCCCTTACTTGAATTGTATGTTTTACGACATCTCAAAAAGAATTTTTGATATTATTTTTTCAGTAATTCTTTTAATACTATTTTCACCGATACTTCTTATTACAGTGATTGCTATTAAATTAAATTCTCCGGGGTCGGTATTTGCCGATACACCTCCGAGGGTTGGTAAAAATGGTAAGCAATTCCGTATGTATAAGTTTCGCTCCATGGTGCAAAATGCCCACGACATATTAACTACAGACCCTAAGTACAAGCATTTATTTGAAGAGTATAAAAGGAGTGGTTATAAGCTTAAAAATGATCCGCGCATAACAAGCGTTGGCAGATTTATAAGAAAATATTCGATCGATGAAATGCCTCAATTTATTAACGTAATAAATGGAGAAATGAGCATAGTCGGTCCCAGGGCTTATTATTATGATGAAATTCGTGATCAGCAAAAGAAATTTCCTCATACTAAGGATGCAGTAAAAATCGTACTATCTGTAAAGCCCGGGATAACAGGTGTTTGGCAAGTAACGGGGAGAAGTGATATTAATTTTGATAAGAGAATTCAGCTGGACGCAAATTACGCAAGGCGCCGATCAATAGTGTATGATTTGTATCTCGTGTTAATAACTCCAGTTGCAGTACTTTCTGGTAAAGGGGCATTGTAGTATTGCATCTAAAAAAGTTTTTATGGTTTAATATATAGGTTTATGGATACAGAAGGTTTCAAAAAGATAGAATTAAATACGGAGGTAAAAAGAGAGTCGCGAATAGAAAATAACAACATTTCAAATATGGCAAAAAGAAGACGGTTAAGACTTTCCTTAAAATCGAAAAAAGCAAAAATAATCCTTGGATTAGTCGTATTTTTTGTACTTTTATCAGCTTATACAGCGTTTACTGCAGTAGGGATATATAAACAGGCTCGCATAACTGAAGCGAAAGCACGTCTTGCGATGGATGCCGTTAAACAGCAAAACATAGAAGAAACTCGTAATAAGCTTAAGGAGGCACAGGTAGAAATAAAAACACTTTCATCTCGCGTTAAGGGTCTTTTTTATATTGGCTTCATTCCATTTTTGGGAAGCTATTATCACGATATCGACCATTTGGTGAAGGCTGCAGACCACGGAGTTGAGGCTGCTGTTATTACAACAGAGACTCTTGTTCCCTACGCCGATCTGTTAGGTCTTAAAGGGGAGAGTACTTTTACAGGAGGAACAGCACAGGACAGGATAAGACTTGCAGTTCAGACGATGGGTAAAGTAGTCCCTGAGATAGATAAAATTGAAGCACAGATTGTTCTTGCAAAAAAAGAGATGGATTATGTTAATCCTAATAGATATCCGCAGATAGGTAAGTTAAAGGATGTCCACCTAATGCTTGCCGAGCTTAAAGAAGGAATAAATGGCGCGGTGGTTGCAGTAGGAGAAGGTAAGCCATTAATTAAGGCGTTACCTGAATTGCTGGGCGAGACAGAGGCAAAAAGATATCTCGTCTTATTCCAGAATGACGCAGAGCTGCGTGCAACCGGAGGATTTTTAACATTTTATTCTATATTTAAAGTTGACGAAGGAGTGATTGAGGTTGAGGATTCATCAGACATATATTCACTCGATGACAGCATCAGAACTCACCCTCCAGCACCTAAAATAATACAGGATTATTTAGAAGTAAATAAGCTCTACATAAGGGACAGTAACCTCTCCCCCGACTTCGTAGAATCCATGGAAAGCTTTTTGGATCAGTATGAAAATTCCAATAGAGAGCAGGATATCGACGGCATAATAGCTTTAGATACTGACGTTTTGGTCGGTGCGATAAGAGTTCTTGGTGAGGTTAGCGCATCGGGGTTAACATTTACAGCAGAAACAGACGAGAGGTGCGACTGTCCTCAGGTAGTATTTCTTTTAGAGGATCAAATTTCGCGTCCGGTTAACTATATTAAAACAAATAGAAAAGGTTTGATTTCAGAGCTGATGCTTGCCCTTATGAATAAAGCTCTTTCATCGTCTCCGAGTCAGTATTGGGGTCCTTTATTCCAGCAGTTTGTAAAAGACGCTCAGGAAAAGCATATTCTTTTCTACGTATTTAACGACGATGCTCAGAGAGGACTCGAGGCGTTAAATTGGGCGGGTAGAATAAAGCCATACGAAGGAGACTATCTTCATATAAATGACGTTAATTTAGGAGGAGCAAAGTCTAATATATTTATTACTCAAAGTTTGAATATGGACTATGCAATTTCAGATAAGGGTGAAATAAAGAAAAAAATCACTATTGAGTACAGGAATCCAAGACCGCATTCGGATTGTGATCTTGAGAGCGGCGGACTTTGTTTAAATGCAACGTTAAGAGATTTCCAGAGGGTCTATGTTCCTAAAGGATCTACACTAGACAACGTAAAGGGATCTCAGATTGAGACTGCGACTAAAGAGGAGCTAGACAAGACATTTTTTGAATCATTTTTGACAGTAAATCCTATGGGTAAGGCTGAAATAATCTACGAATATACTCTTCCATTTACCCTGGCTGATAATTCAGTTTTACCTGTTCTTATCCAAAAGCAGCCTGGTGTAGAGAAGATAGACGTTGTAGTAACTGTAAACGGCAAAAAAGTAGAAGAATTTGAACTTCGAACTGATACAGAATTAGAACTAAAAATCTAATATGCAGTTTATCCGCGATCAGGGGTTTATTATAAAACGTAGAAACTTCGGCGAAGCAGACAGAATTATCACAATATTCTCAAAAAATAACGGAAAAATAAGTGTTGTCGCAAAAGGTGTTAGAAAAATTACGAGCAGACGGTTGGGGCTCCTTGAGCCGTTTAATCTTATCGAATTCCATGCAGTTAAATCATACTCAATGCCTATTTTAACCGAGGTAGATCTGGTTAATTCTTTTGACGAAGATAAAAAAAATCTAGATAACTATAGTAAGATTTTTATTATTTGTGAGCTACTCGACTCACTTTGCGGTGAAGATCTAGCGCTTTTATCTCTTTACAAAAGAGTAATAGACTATGCATATAATCAGAGCGGGCACGAGGCATTGATAGACTTTAAAACAGATCTTTTAGTAAATTTAGGATATTGGAATAAAGATAAAAAATTTGCCAGCGAAGATGACTCATATAGATACATAGAAAGCATTATAGAACGAAAGCTAAAATCACGTTCTATTGACCTCTAATGGTTTAAGCTAGGCATAAATTCTGTTATACTACCGATTAAATGGCAAATAAATCTGGTTCAATGCAAAAAATAACTTCGCTTGCAAAAAGGCGGGGTTTTATATTTCCAGGTTCAGAGATTTACGGAGGTTTGGCAAATACTTATGATTACGGTCCTGTCGGCGCAGAGCTTTTACGTAATATTAGAAATTTATGGTGGGAGAATTTTGTTCATAGAAAAGATGACATTGTAGGGCTTGAAGGCAGTCTTATTTCTCATCAGGAAATATGGAAAGCATCGGGTCATACAGCAGGTTTTGCTGACGCTTTGATTGATTGTAAAAACTGCAAGCTTAGAATGCGCGCTGACCATCTAATAGAAGCAGCTTTAGACGGTAAAAACGTCGAGGGTTTATCAGTTACAGAGTTTGATAAGGTAATTGCGGAAAATTCCATAAAATGCCCTAATTGTGGAAAAAAAGACTGGACAAAGGTTCGCAAATTTAATCTGCTATTTCCGGTAAATTTAGGTATAGTTGAGGGTGATCAGAGCCTTGCTTATCTTCGCGGAGAAACAGCACAAGGGATGTTTGTAAATTTTAAAAATGTACTAGAGTCAACGAGAGTAAAACTCCCTTTTGGTATAGCGCAGCTTGGAAAAAGCTTCCGAAACGAAATAACTCCAGGAAATTCAGTATTTAGGACATTAGAATTTGAGCAGGGAGAAATAGAATATTTCTTTGACCCCGAGGTCTCAGACTGGGAGGAGTTATTTGAGAATTGGAAGAAGGAAATGTGGAACTTTATCGTAGATACTATGGGAATTGACGAAAATAATCTGCGATGGCGTGAGCATACAGATGAGGAAAGGTCTTTTTATAGCAAAAGAACTGAAGATTTAGAGTATGAGTATGATTTTGGTTTTAAAGAATTATGGGGACTTGCTTATAGAACAGATTACGATTTATCACAGCATGAAAAAGGGTCAGGAAAAGAACTAAAGATAAATGATTCACAGTCTGGTAAAAAAGTTCTTCCGCACGTCATAGAGCCGGCGGTAGGTATAAATAGAATTTTTCTTATGGTGTTGTCAGATGCATATAGGGAGGATGATAATCGTATATATCTTGCGATAAGGCCTAGCCTTGCACCTTTTAAAGCGGCTGTTTTCCCTCTTCTTTCAAATAAACCGGAGCTAATCGCAAAGGCAAGAGACGTCTATAAGATGTTAAAAGAAAATTTCTTAGTTGCATATGATGATAGGGGAAATATTGGTAAAAGATATCTGTATCAGGATGAAATAGGTACGCCATATTGCATTACGGTTGATTTTGATACTATGGATGACAACTGCGTTACAGTTCGCGATAGGGACACTACTAAGCAGGAGAGAATAAGTATAGATCGCCTTACAGACTACATAAGGGAAAAAGTTTCCTAAAAAACTTAGCTTGTTGACATATATTTTATAATCTGCATAAAATAAAACTATAGTTATCCATGAATAAAAAGCTTTTATTAATTGGCGGAGGAGTTTTGGCAATAGTTATTATTATTGGCGGAGTACTTCTTTTTATTAATAACAATTCAAAGGTTGAAGAAGAAGGCGCAGGAGGAGGCATTTTAGAGGAGAATCTTGTTGAGTTGTCATCTGAAGATGTAGGGTTGACACTTTCAAGTCAAAAGAACAACCAGCAGCTGGTTATGGTGCTGACAAAACTTGATGAAGTCGAGTCGTTCGAATACGAGGTCAGCTACGATGCAGTTGAACAGGGAGAGGTTGTATCTCAAGGAACTTTCGGGTCGGGACCTAACCCCGACGAGGAAGGAAAGGCAACCATAAAGCGTGTAATTGATCTCGGAACGTGTTCTGCAGTCTGCAGATATCACAAAGGTGTTGAGACGATTGAATTTGTTTTAAGGGTAAATCTTAAAAGTGGTGAAGTAGGAATTATTGAAGAAACTTATAACCTCGAATAGTCTTCATATTTAGCGTTTTCCATAGTGCATAAATCATACATCTAGTTGTTGACTTTTCACGGAATTTTAAGCAAAATGGTGAAAGGTGGTGAAATGTGGTGAATTTAATTGGACAATATGAAGGTGCGGTAGGAGAAAAAGGAAGGATTGCTCTACCAAAGAAAGTTCGGCAAGAATTAGGCGAGAAAATAATTATTACATACGGATTCGAACATTCTTTGATAGTGGTATCCGAGAATAATTGGACAAAATTAGTATCGGAACTTAAAGATTCATCACTATTTGCTAGTAACGCGCGGGACACGAAGAGGTTTTTATTCGGTGGAGCAGTATCACTTGCTCTCGATAAACAAGGAAGATTCGTTTTACCTGAATATTTAAGAAAGTACGCGCAGATTGAAAATGAAGTTGTATTTTTGGGACTGTCATCATACGCAGAGCTTTGGGATAAGAATAGATACGAAAAACATTCAAAAGCTTTGGAGGGGGAAATAGAAAAAATAGCTGAATCACTAATTAAAAAAATTGAAGAATAACAACTATCACACCACAGTTCTTTTAAAAGAAGCAGTTGACGCTCTAAGAATAGATACGGGGGAGAGGTACATCGACGCCACACTGGGTGGCGGAGGTCATTCGTCAGAAATACTTTTGCGGGGAGGAATTGTGCTTGCAATCGATAAGGATAATGACGCAATAGATGAGGGTAAAAAAAGATTTAAAAACGAGTTAAACATAACGCTTGTTAAGGGAGATTTTAAGGATATAAAAAAGATAGCACAAAACAACGGATTTAATAATTGCGCCGGAATATTATTTGATCTAGGTACATCAGTTCATCAGTTTAAAGCGGGTGAGAGGGGATTTAGCTTTTCTGGACACAACATTCTTGACATGAGAATGGATCAGGATGCAAAGAGCAGCGCAAGGGAAATTATTAATAATTGGTCGAAAACGGACCTGATTGAAATAATTGAACGATATGGCGAGGAGAGTGAAGCAGTAGAAATTGTTAACGAAATAATTGAGAGACGTAAAAAAAAGGAGATAGTTTTTACAGACGAGCTGGCAGAACTTATTTCTAAAGTAAAAAAGAGAAATGACGGTGGAATACACGCAGCAACTAAAACATTTCAGGCTATAAGAATTGCTGTTAATAATGAAATCGAGATATTAAGTTTAGCTGTTAAAGATAGCGTCGACTTGCTGGAACCGGGAGGAAGAATTGTTGTAATAAGCTTCCACTCGCTAGAGGACAGGGTTGTTAAAAAAACATTTTTAGAATTAGAAAAAAACGGTAAAGGAGCAATTATAGTAAAAAAACCGATTAGACCTAAGAATGCCGAGCTTGCGGTTAACAAAAAAGCTAGAAGTGCAAAGATGAGAGTCTTTGAGAAAAATTAAAATGAAAAAAATATACATATTTGCCTCACTAATGCTTTTACTAATAGTAGTGCTTGAGGTAATATATCTTACACATAACAGTATGCTTGCTTCAGAAAGCGTTAGAGCAGAGGAGATAAAGGCGGAAATTGCAAAATTAGACGAGCAAAACAAGATTTTAAAATCAGAAGTGCTTTCACGCTCGTCACTTGGAGTAGTCGCGTCGCGTGCAGCAGAGATGGGTTTTGAGAAGCCTAAAGAATTTATTTCCCTTAAGAAAAATAATTCAATAGCGCTAAAGCATGAATGAGGTATAAAAATTTTTCACCACGTTTTTTAGTATTAATTCTTGGCTTACTAGCGCTCTATACATTCCTTCTAGGTAAGCTTTTTTACTGGCAAGTAGTAAGAGCGCAGGAGATTAAAGAAATTCGCGATTTACAAAGCACAGAGTCATTAGAGCTCCTACCCGAGCGCGGTGAGATATTATTTAATGATAATTTTCCCATAGCAACCAATAATATAAATTATCTGACCTATGCAAATCCTAAGATCATAACAGATATTCCTAAGTATTCTAATGACCTCTCCGGAGTTCTTGGATATGATTCGGCTTCAATTTCCGCAAGGTTAAATCAGGATCTTTATTGGGTAAGGCTTGGAGTTTTTGATTATAAGAGAAAAGAGAAGATCGAAAAGCTAAATCTTGATGGGATAGGTTTTCAGATAGAAACTAGCAGATATTATCCTGAGGCTTCTATGGCGGCACACTTGATTGGATTTGTAGGAAAGGATGATCAGGGTCAGGATCAGGGCTACCTGGGTCTTGAGGGGTACTACAATATGCAGCTTAAGGGTAAGGCGGGTAAGCTTTATGTCGTTAAGGATGCGCTTGGTAACCCTATTGTTACCGACATACGCGAAGAGAAAAAGGTTGACGGCAGATCGCTTCTTACAACCGTTGATAGAACTGTTCAATACATTGCTGACGAAGCATTAAAAACTGGTGTCGAAAAATATGGAGCTGAGGGTGGCAGCATAATCATTATGGAGCCATCCACTGGAAAAGTTCTTGCCATGAGCTCTTTTCCTAAATTTGATCCGCAGAAATATTATGAATATGATGGCGATGTTTATCAAAATCCTGCAATTTCGAAATTGTATGAGCCGGGATCGACATTTAAAGTTCTTGTTATGGCAGCAGCGATTAATGAGGGGTTAGTAAAAGCGGATACGCGGTGTGATATATGTGCCGCTCCGGTTCAAATGTCAGGTTTTACCATAAAGACATGGAATAATGAATATCATCCAAATGCAACAATGACAGAAGTTATCCAAAATTCTGATAACACCGGAATGGTTTTTGTGGGTCAAAAATTGGGAATAGCAAAAATGAATGATTATATGGAGCAATTTGGTTTTGGTGAAAAAACAGGAATTGACCTTCAGGGTGAAGCTTCAGGCGCACTAAGGCGTGAATCAGAGTGGCTGCCTATCGACCTTGCTACATCAAGCTTTGGGCAGGGAATTTCAGTTACACCGATTCAGCTTTTAACTGCAGTCTCGTCAATTGCAAATGGCGGATATCTTGTGAAGCCATATTTAGTTGAAAAGATCTTTGAGGATGACGGTGAGGAAATTGAAATTGAACCTAAAAATAAAAGAAAAGTTCTGTCTAGCGCGGCGTCAGAAGTAATGAAATGGATTATGGTAAACGCAGTTGAGGCTGGTGACTCTAAATGGGTAACACTTGATCCTATTGCAGTTGCCGGTAAAACAGGTACTGCGCAAATTCCGGTAGAAGGAAGATATGATCCAAATCAGACGATTGCATCTTTTGTAGGATTTTTTCCTGCGCAAAATCCGAAAATATCTATGCTGGTTTTAGTAAATAGGCCTAAAACATCGATTTATGGGTCAGAAACTGCTGCACCAATCTTCTTTTCAGTAGCAAGAGACTTAGTCCAGTATTATGGCATTCAGCCTGAATAAGTTGAATTAAGCGCTATGCAACCTTATAATTTCAATATGGAACAATTAATATTAGATTTTCGCCTATATTTAATGGATTTCTTCTCTAATTAATGAAATTATTTTCAAGGGCTGTTCGAAAACTAAAAAATATTGCCCATCTTTTTTTAGCTGTAATTGCTTTATTTATCTACAAGTTTCCTTCAAGAAAAATAAAGGTTATTGGAGTTACTGGTACTGATGGCAAGACAACAACGTCAAGTTATATTTACCAACTTCTTAATTTTTCCGGAAAAAAGGCAGCTTTAATCTCAACTGTTGGTGTTTTTATGGATGGAAAAAAAGAATCTCTAGGATTTCATGTCACAACTCCTTCTCCATTTTCTATAAATAAATATCTAAAGCGCGCTGCTGAAAAAAATATTGAATACGTTGTTCTTGAGGTATCATCGCACGCTTTAGATCAATACAGGGTATACGGAATAGATTTTCAGATCGGAATTCTAACAAATGTTACAGAGGAGCACCTAGATTACCATAGGAGCATGAAGCGGTATTTAGATGCTAAATTAAGACTCTTAAAAGTAGCAAAAAAGGTAGTTCTGGATGTAAATGGAGTAAATTTTAACTATATAGTAAAAAAGATTGGAATGAGAAAAATACACACATATTCTCTAACTGACGATAGTGCGCAGCTTTGCTATAGCTCGATAAGAAATGATTCGTTGGAAAACCTTACTTCTTATAACAAATCAAATTTAATGGCTGCAATTTTAGCTTTAGACTTACTGGAAATTGATAGAAAAACGTATTGGCGGTCTATCAATAAACTCGATCTGCCGGAAGGAAGGCTTCAGTATTTGCAGAAAAAACCATTTGAGGTAATCATAGATTTTGCACATACGCCTAATGCTTTTGACGCACTGTTGTTTGAGATGAAAGATAGACGCGGACGGCTAATTCACGTATTTGGCAGCGCTGGTGAGAGAGATAGATTTAAAAGACCGATGATGGGTAAAGTATCATATAAATTTTCAGACATAATAATTCTTACAGGAGAGGATTCACGAAGTGAAAAAGTAGCTGACATTAACCGTGATATTAAAAAAGGAATGGGAAAAATAAAAGAATTAAGCACAGATGGTTTTGATAATTTACCAAAGGAAAAAGTACTTTTTGAGATTAACGATCGGCGCGAGGCGATAAAATTTTCGTTAAAGATTGCAAAGTCTGGTGACACGGTTATAATTTCCGGAAAAGGTCCGGAAGAGTCCATGAATATGGGTGACGGAGAGGTTTTGTGGAATGATATAGCCGTTACAAAGCAACTTTTAAAAAAATAATATGACTGATTTTGACTGGAATAAAATTAAAAAAATATTTTTTGTTGGAATTAAAGGTGTCGGCATGACGCCGCTTGCTTTAATAGCAAAAGACGCAGGGTTTGAAATTATGGGGTCTGATATGGCTGAGGAATTTATTACCGATGAAGTTTTAATCAGAAATAAAATTAAGGTAGTAGACTTTAGTGAAGATAGAATTGAAGAGTTTTTTGGAAACGAAGACCGCAAAAATTGTCTCGTGATAACAACGGGAGCCCATTCCGGATACGCTAATTCTCAGGTCGTTAAGGCAAAAGATCTAGGAATAAAATTTCTGAATCAGGGTCAAGCTCTAGGTATTTTTATGTCAGGAGAAGTATTTAATAAAAAATTTGAGGGAATAACGGTAACCGGATCTCACGGTAAGACAACAATTTCTGCGATGGTAGCGTCCAGCCTAGTTCTGGCTGGTTTTGACCCTTCATACATGGTGGGAACGAGTATAATTTTTCCAATTGGTCCGTCCGGGCATTTAGGAAAAGGTAAGTATTTTGTAGCCGAAGGTGACGAGTATGTGGGAGAGGTCGTATTTGATAGGACTCCTAAGATTTTGTACCAAAAACCAAAATTTGCAATTATTAATAATATAGATTTTGACCATCCCGACATTTATAAAAGCATAGACGATATAAAAAATGTGATGACTGATTTTGTAAATGGTATGGAGGAAAATGGTACGTTATTTGTCAATAGTGATGATAAAAACACAATGGATGTAATAGACAAATTTAGAAAAGATATAAAGATAATAACATTTGGAGAAAGAGATGCAGATTACGTAATCTCAAATATAGCTGAGAATTTAGGAAGTGTAAGATTTAGTGCAGGTAGAAAAAATGAGACACCCCAAAAATATACACTGGAAATTCCAGGAATTCACAACGCAAAGAACGCGCTTGCAGTAATTGCTTTGCTAGATGAATTAGGAATTTCGGATAACGCCAAAAGCGATTTTATTTCTAAATATAAGGGCTGCAGGAGAAGAATGGAGCTTATTGGAAAAACTTTATCAGGAGCTCAAATCGTTGATGATTATGGTCATCATCCTAACGAGATAAAGTCAACGCTTTTAGCATTGAAAAAGTTTTATGGTAAAAAAATAATCTGTGTTTTCCAATCACATACGTACTCCAGAACACAAAAGCTTCTAAAAGATTTTACGTTATCATTTGGTGATGTAGACGAGTTAATACTGATTCCAATCTTTAAATCCCAAAGAGACACAGAGCTTGATATTATTTCACACGAAGATTTTTCAAAACCATTTAAGAAAGAAATTAGAAATCTTTATATAGCAGAAAGTTTAGCTGATGCGGAGTCCTATTTAAGACAAAAAGTATATGATAATCAATATTTAATTGTTACAATAGGTGCCGGAGATGTTTATAAAATTGGTTACAATTTAATAGAAAAATGAAAAAATACATAGTAAACGGAGGAAATAATCTGTCTGGGGAAGTAACGATATGCGGTGCAAAAAATGTCGTTTTAAAAGCAATTGTTGCTGCTTGTTTAACACGAGATGAGGTTATTTTAAATAATGTTCCACAGATAAGCGACGTACACTATATGCTTGAAATGGTTAAGGGGTTTGGCGGTAGCGTTGACCAGGAAGGAAGCAGGCTAACTATTAAAGTTTCTGAAATTACCAGCACAAAACTCCCGCTTGAAACTGCTGCAAAAATGAGAGCGTCGTCTCTATTCTTTGCTCCTTTTGTACTGCGAATGGGGGAAGCGCAAATCCCGAATCCGGGAGGAGACAGAATAGGTGCAAGACGAATAGATATGCATATCGACGGATTAAATAAGCTTGGTGTAACTATCGAATATAAAGATGACGGCTTTTTCTATGCGGCTGCACAAAAAATAGAAGGCGCAAGTTATAAATTTAAAAAGAACACGCATACTGGTACTGAGCAAATGATTCTCGCATCAGTTTTAGCTCGCGGTGAAACACTTCTCGAGAATTGTGCATTAGAGCCAGAAATAGACGAGCTAATTGAATTGTTAAATTTAATGGGCGCGAATGTGAGAAGAGAGGAGAACAGGGTTATTCGAATATTAGGCGTAGAAAGCCTGCATGGAGCAGAGTACACTATTAAGTCTGACAGAAATGAGGCAGTAACATTTGCAATTGCGTCAGCATTAACGGGTGGCAATATCTGGCTTAAAAATACAAGCGTAGATCTTCTAAAGGAATTTACTCAAGAATTTGAAAAAGCTGGTGGAAAATTAGAAATAAACGAAAATAATGATTTAAGATTTTATATCGAAGATCGGATATTACCGACAAATGTAACTACAGAAATTTACCCAGGCTTTATGACTGACTGGCAGGGTCCGTGGTGCGTTCTAATGACTCAGGCGGAAGGTGAATCCGTAATCCACGAAGCGATTTATGAAGACAGATTCCAATACGTGAATGAGTTAAAAAAAATGGGTGCAGATATAGAATTATTTAATCCACAAGTCGAAAATCCAAATGAGTTTTATAATTTTAATTACGACGATTGTACTTCGGATACCAGGCACGCTATTAAAATAAAAGGTAAGACGAATTTAAAAAACGCAGTACTAACAATGCATGATTTACGCGCAGGAGCGACAGTTGTTTTGGCTGCTCTTATTGCTCCAGGCGAATCGGTTATTTATGGTATAGATCAAATAGAGCGGGGTTATGAAAGATTTGACGAGCGTTTAAAAAAATTGGGTGCTAATATAAAATATATTGATGAATAAAATGGAAAAAGTAGGAGCTATAGTTCTTGCTGCAGGGAAGGGCACAAGAATGCAGTCGAAAGACATAAATAAAGTTGCGATGGAGGTAAATAATAAGCCTTTGATATTAAGAACTATCGAAATATTAAAAAAAGCCGGAGTTGATCAAATAGTAGTTGTCGTTGGATTTGCAAAAGAATCTGTAATTAGACTTCTTCCAGAGGGTGTAGATATAGCAGTTCAAAGCGATCTTTTAGGGACTGGGGATGCAGAAAAAATTGGTCTTTCAAAGATTAATCCGGAGATAGAAAATGTAATAAGCGTATATGGCGATGATTCATTTCTTTATACTCCGGAAATTTTTCTTGAGATGGAAAAAACTCATAGAGACACAAGAGCGGCTATGACATTTGCTACTGTAAATCTTTCTGACCCGACAGGATATGGCAGGATCGTTCGTGATGAAAACGGCACTATAGTAAAAATCGTGGAGGAGCTAAACGCGACAGAAAAAGAGCGGATGATAAAGGAAGTAAATACCGGGTGCTACCTTTTTAACAAAAAGTTTTTAGCTGAAAATATTACAAAAATAAAAATGAACGAGTTAAAGGGGGAATATTATTTAACAGACATTTTAGAAATATTTCTTGAAAATCATTATCCTATTTCATCAATTAATATCCCGCACGCTAATTGGCAGGGGGTAAATACTCCAGATGAGCTTAAAATGGCTGATGCACAATTAAAAAAGAATGAATAAATTACTTTCAGATTTATTTGAATATAGCGGTTTTTCTCACGCAAGTTTATTTTCAGAGTCTCAAAACTTGTGGGATCCCATAAAAAATTTGGATTTATATATAGAAAATTTTCTAGGACCAACGCGAGAGATTTTCCAAGGTGAAGGTGTGAAAATTGACCCTTCCGCAAAAATTAAAGACAAATTAATAATTGGAAATAATTCTACAATTGCCGACTCAGTTCTTATCAGAGGAAATTGTATTATAGGTGATAATGTCCATATCGGCCATGGAGTTGAAATAAAGCATTCTATTATCATGAACGATTCTGCAGTCGCACACTTAAATTACATAGGAGACGCAATTATCGGTAGAAATGTAAATATCGGCGGAGGCGCAATAGTTGCTAATTGGAGATTTGATAAGAAAAATGTAACCCTAAAAATCGGCGATGAAAAATTAGATACAGGAATGGAGAAATTTGGTGCCCTTATAGGAGACGGAGCTCGTATTGGAGTAAATTCAGCCATCAATCCGGGTGCAATACTGGGAAAAAATAGTGTTGTTTATCCTCTGGTTTCGGTCTTCGGAAGTCATATAGAAGGGTCTATTATTAAATAGCTATGTAAGAATTATTTAGTGTAGACTTATTTTAAGGTATATAATAAAATTTCACCTATGGAAAGAATATTTGGTTTTGCGATATTGTCATTATTTATTACATCAATTTTAATAGTTCCATTTATAGATTTTTTATACAAAATAAAATTTCTAAGAAGGAAGCAAAAAACTGTTAACCTCTTTAACGAACCTACAGTTATTTTTGATAAGTTAAGTAAGGGTAAGGTCGGTACTCCCGTAGGGGGAGGGCTTTTGATCGTATTTGTTGTTACAGTGCTGTCGCTTTGGGCATTTGGATTATTTAGGGTTGAGGTCAGGCTGTGGGAGCTATTTGTCCTGCTTTCGACATTTATCGGGTTTGCGATGCTGGGTCTTTATGATGACTTCAAAAAGATGCTTGATGTAGGAGAAAAAAAGAATATTTTTTTTGGTTTAAGATTTAGGGCAAAATTCATTATTCAGTGGATACTTGCTCTCATGACAGGATTTGTTATCTATCAGTTTGGAGGATACGACTTCTTATATGTTCACTGGTTTGGAGAAATTCATCTGGGGATTTTCTACATCCTTTTTGCGGCATTTGTGATCGTTGCTTTTGTTAATGCATTTAACATTACTGACGGATTAGACGGTTTGTCATCTGGAGTATATCTAATCTGCTTAAGTGCATTTTTGGTAATATCCAGCGCCTTACTCGATACGTTTTTAGCGATATATATCGCAATACTTATGGGTTCTGTTGCTGCATTTCTTTACTTTAATGTTTTTCCGGCAAGGATTTGGCTTGGGGATGTGGGCTCGCTCTCGCTTGGAGCATCACTTGCAGTAATAGGTCTTTTGACAGGAAAACCAGCAGCGCTCGCATTAATCGGCGGAGTTTTTGTATTTGAAGTTGGTTCGTCTCTTATTCAAATTCTCTCCAGAAGATTAATTGGCAGAAAGCTTTTGCCTATAGCGCCTCTTCATTTGTATTTTCTTAAAAAAGGGTGGGAAGAGCCAAAGATTGTAATGCGCGCTTGGCTTATTGCATTTGTTTTTGCACTGCTGGGGCTATATATAGCATTTATATAATGAGTTAAGAATGAAAAAATATGCAGTACTTATTTTTCTCCTCACAATAGTTCTCTCTTTAATAGGACTTTTTGTTTTATACGAGAGTTCGTCATATACAGCGCTCCTTAATCTTGGTGACAGATTTTATTTTATTAAAAACCAAGCGATTTATCTTCCTATCGGAATAGTTCTCGCGCTTATCGTCTCGCGTGTTCCTGAAAAAAAACTATATTTTTTATCTCTGCCATTGCTTCTGGCAACTTTTATTCTTCTTATAGCGGTCTTTCTCCCAGGATTAGGACTTGAGTTAAAAGGATCACACAGATGGATAGATTTAGGAATAATAGTTTTTCAGCCATCAGAGCTTTTAAAAATATCTTTAACTATTTATCTTGCTGCGTGGTTATCATCAAAGGAAAAAGGGAGGCTTTTGGCGTTCTTACTCCTTTTAGCAGTTTTTTGCGGATTGGTTTTGCTTCAGCCCGATTTGGGAACAGCATTTATTATCACAGTAACTGCAATCTCTATTTATTTTCTTTCCGGTGCAAAATTAGTGGAAATGGCAATTATGGGATTTATCTTAGTAGTTGGTGCCGGTTTTTTCATAACAACAGCGTCTTACAGACTGGAAAGATTTTCGTCTTTCAGGGAGTTTTCTATAGAAAATCCAACGGATAGTACATATCACTTACGGCAAATTATACTCGGAATCGGCTCAGGGGGTCTTTTGGGCGTTGGTCCAGGAAATTCCATCCAAAAATATGCGTATTTGCCTGAAAATACGACCGATTCTATATTTGCTATATATGCTGAGGAGACAGGATTTATAGGTTCACTTTTCTTAATTTCACTTTTTTTCGTGCACGCACTACTTGGTTTCTTAATTGCCGCAAGCTCAAAAGATATGTTTGGAAGACTTCTTGCGAGTGGTATTGTGATCTTTATTTCGATTCAGGCCTTGATAAATCTCTCTTCACAAGCGATAATTATTCCCTTAACGGGTGTCCCTTTGCCATTTATATCGTATGGAGGAAGCTCTATGTTGATAAATTTTGTGGCTGTGGGACTTTTAATGAACGTGGCATATAATTCAAAAAAAACTAAATGAAAGTAATAATTACAGGAAGTCATTTTTCGCCTGCATATGCAGTAATAAGAAAAAGTAAATGGGACATCGTGGTCGTAGGGCGTAAGTACGCGCTTTCAAATACTCAGAAGGAGTCATTTGAGTACAAATTATGCAAAGAAAAAAAAATCCCTTTTCGGGTTCTTGACGTTCCCAGATTTTTAAGAGTGTCTCCGGTCAGATCTTTTCTTTCATCAATTTCACTTTTTAAGGCTATAAAAAAGGCCCGAAATATTATTAAGGAAGAAAATTGCGATATTGTTCTTTCATTTGGCGGGTATACAGCACTTCCTGTTGTAATTGCAGCTAGAACTTTAAGAAAGCCGGTTATTATTCATGAGCAGACATTAGGTGCAGGATTTTCAAATAAAATCTCAAGCTATTTTGCAGACAGGATTCTTATTTCATTTAGCTCGTCTAGAAAGTACTTCCCGAAAAATAAAACTTATCTTACCGGAAATCCTATTCGTGAAGAATTGTTAAGTTTAAGCTCTATTAGTCCTTTAGTAAAAACCGTGAAGCCGATTATCTATGTGACAGGAGGCAGTACGGGATCTATGGCTATAAATGACCTTATAGGAAAGATTTTTCCATCTCTTTCTGATTATTTTATTATCCACCAGTACGGTGTATCTGAGAGCGAAATTAAGGGAGAAAATTATTTAGGAAAATCGTATTTTTCACCGAGTGAGGTTGCTTGGATTATGAGAAATGCGTCACTTATTATTTCAAGGTCAGGAATTAATACAGTGACCGAAGTTTTGTATTTGAGATTACCGGCGATATTTATTCCTCTTCCGCATGGTCAAAAAAACGAACAGCTTAAGAATGCACGCTATGCCCAAAAAAATGCGAGGGCAACATATTTTATTCAGGAAAAAATAGTGCCTAGAGAAATTTTAAGGGAAATTCGTGATAAGATTAGAAAAGGCCGTTCTACTAAGGAAAATGAAGCTATTCAAAAAAGCGCGAAAGCAACGGATCTTATCATAAATGAAACTGAAAAACTTTATAAAAAAACCCAAGAAAAAAGAAGTAAAGGAGCAAAAAACATTTAATCTCCATAAAAAGCTAAAAAACACCCAGAGAATAGAAAAGAAAACAAATTTAAAAAAGAACAGAATTGTTTATGTATCAACCATTTTTTCTTTAATACTTTTTACTTCGGCTGTAATAATATTTATTTTAGGGCTTTTTTATAATTACGTTTTAGAAAAAAAAATCAGTTCAAACGAGATTATTTCACCAGGGTCGCAAAATGTAATTGAAATAAGTGAAGCTCGGAGGATAATTTTAGACAAAGGGATAAATATACGCTCATTTGAGTATTCATCAAGCTCTGGCGCTCTAACTCTAGTTATAGATAATGATTCAACGGTATATTTTTCTGACCAGATTGATTTTTTAAAACAAGTAGAGCTTTTAGATAAAATAATTTACAGTCTTAAGGCGGAGGATAAAAAAGCAAAGATTATAGATCTTCGATATAATAGACCTATTGTAAAATTCTAGTACATATTGTAGGCTTAAATGAGTATGAAGTCGTCGGATGTTGTAGTTGGTGTAGATATTGGTTCGTCCAAGATTGCGGTTGTAATTGGCCGCATGGAAGATGAGACGATTAATGTCCTCGGTGTTTCAGAAGTCCCCTCAAAAGGTATAAAAAAAGGCCAAATCGTAAATATAGATGAGGCTGCTGGCGTAATAAATGCGGCCCTAGACAGTGCCGAGCGAATGGCAGGGCTATCTGCAGAACGTGCTTTTGTTTCTATAAGCGGTGTAAATATAGAAGGTGAAAATTCCAAAGGTGTTGTGGCGGTTTCGCAGCCGGGAGGAGAAATTTCTGAATACGACGTCGAGAGAGTGCTTGAAGCTGCTGGAGCAGTTTCTCTGCCGTCAACGCGAGAGATAATACACGTTGTGCCAAAAACTTTCACAGTTGATGGTGAGGGCGGGATTAAAGACCCAGTAGGCATGTCAGGCGTGAGACTTGAGGTCGATACGCATATTATTACTGCAAATAACGCAACTATAAAAAATATTGAAAGAATTCTTACTCAGGAAGCAGGAGTTGAAGTTCAAGCGCTCGTTTTTTCAGGCCTGGCGTCATCGCTTGCTACTTTGTCTGATACAGAAAAAGAATTAGGAGTAATTTTAGCTGATATCGGCGCAGGCGTTACGAATCTGGCAGTATATGTCGATGGATCATTGAGCTACACGAGCGTTATTCCGATCGGCGCGCGCCATATAACAAATGATTTGGCAATTGGTCTTAGAATATCTCTCGAGAGTGCTGAAAAAGTAAAGATTTATCTGTCAGAACAAAAGAGAAAAAGCAGAGACCTGACTAAAGCAAAGGAAGAAGACGAGCTAGATTTAGAGCATCTGCATATTCCGGAGGACGTTAGAAAAGTTTCCAGAAAAACTCTTACTGAAGGAATCATAAGACCCAGACTTAACGAGTTATTTACGATGATCGCAATAGAGATTAAAAAAAGCGGATTTGCCACTCAAACTCCTGCTGGAATAGTTGTTACTGGTGGAGGAGCAAAGACTATCGGGATAGAAGACGCCGCAAAGAGAATGCTTTCTATGCCGGTAAGAATCGGCTATCCGACAAATATAGTGGGACTTATAGACGACGTAGAGACTCCAACCTTTTCAACGGCGATAGGTCTTATGAGGTCGTCTGAAAATTATAAGGTTATGGAGCCGTCATTTTCTATGGGAAATATTTTTGATAATTTTAATTTCAATTTCGGAGGTAAGGATATGGGTAAGAAGATCAAGAAATTAATCAGTAAATTTATCCCTCTTTAGTCTCCTTTTTTAATTGCAAAGCCTATTTTATTGTGGTAGGATAACTTACAAAGTTTAATATGCTTATAAGACCTCAAGCTTCAACATTCGCAAAAATTAGAGTAGTCGGTATCGGCGGCGGTGGAGGAAATTCTACTGATTCGATGATCTCAGACGGACAAATTCAGGGAGTAGATTTCATAGTTCTTAATACAGACGCTCAGGCGCTTTTAAAAAATAAAGCTACTACAAAACTTCAAATTGGTGAAAACCTAACCCGCGGACTTGGGTCTGGGGGGAATCCGGATATAGGACGTGCTGCAGCTGAAGAAAGTGTTGAGAAAATAAAACAGCTTCTGGAGGGATCTGATATGGTATTTCTTACTGCCGGAATGGGTGGAGGAACGGGGACTGGTGCTACAGCTATAGTTGCGCAGGCAGCGAAAGAAGCCGGGGCGTTAACTATCGCAGTCGTGACCAAGCCTTTTCAGTTCGAGGGAGCGCGCCGTAAAGTTGCAGCAGAAGAGGGAATTGAGGAGTTAAAAGATAAAGTCGATACGCTAATTACTATCCCAAATCAGAGAATTCTTGAGGCAGTCGATAAAAAACTTTCTCTTATAGAGGCATTTAAAGTCGCCGATTCAGTGCTTGGACACGGAGTAAAAGGAATTTCAGATATTATTACAGTTCCGGGGCTTATTAACGTCGATTTTGCTGACGTTAAGGCTATTATGAACGAGGCCGGAAGCGCGCTTATGGGAATAGGGGTAGGAGTCGGAGAAAATAGAGCACAGCTTGCAGCGCGACAGGCGACTAGCTCGCCGCTTCTTGAAGTATCTATGGAGGGTGCACGCGGAGTTCTATTTAATATAACAGGCGGAGTTGATATGACGATGCAGGAAGTAGAGGATGCATCTCGCGTTATCGCAAAGTCAGCAGATCCGGACGCAAATATTATATTTGGAGCAGCTATTAATGAGGATCTAAAGGACGAAATTAGAATTACGCTTATCGCGACTGGATTTGATGAGTCCAGAGTTAGACTTCAGCAGATGGTTGAGGACACTGTAGACAGACAGATGGGTGAGTCTAATCAGTCAAGCGGCGGATATAATGATGATGCAGGGAGCGGAAGCTCTACGCCAAACAGTAATAATAATTCAGATGACGACGAAGACGTATTTGAAATCCCCGCATTTCTACGGCAGAAAAATTAATGTAGGCGAGACTAGCATTTCTTTCAGAAAAATTAAACATTGTAATTTAGAAATTTCAACGTCTCCTAACTATATTAGAAGTATAGAAAAAGATACACATGCAAAGTAATTTCTGGGAAGCAAATTTTTGGGGTATTTTGGGTTCAATTGCTGGTTTGGCAGGTTTAATTATTAGCTGGATTAGCTTTAAATATAATACTCCCAAAATTGAAATAGAAGAAATGCATCTTATTGTTCCAGATTGGGTTGCGAGGGATTGGAAGGGACACTCGATTGAGCAATTAAAAAACAGCGTTTTGGAATTTGAACTTGAAATTACAGTAAGAAACGGTCGTGGTGGCTCAGGATCTATAGATAAGCCGACTCTTTCAATTAGAATCCCTGAAGGGAAAAAGTTTAAATTTTTCAAAAATTATAAATTTATCAGAATAAAACCTATTACTGAGCATGAAGAATCGGAAAGAGAAAGTGAAAGCATAACAAGGATTTGGACCGAAAGACACGGTCGTGCGTTTAATCTTTCTGGAGGAGAAAAAGTTGATGCTAAGCTCATATATCAAACATATAGGTATCCTCAAAATATCTTCGACTATATCAATAATTACGACGAAGCGAGATATTTTATTGAATACCGCGATAATTTGGGTAAAAAAAGCAAGTTAGAGATTAAAAATGTTGTACCCCTAACAGAAGTAAGAGGATACTAGTTGTTTATGAATTGGATTTTCAAGAAGACCTTATAGTAATTGATTCAGCTTCGACACGATTAATTTAACATCGCTTCGGCCTCAAAACTATGTCGTAAATCAAAGATTGCGCGAAGCCTATGTTATACTTTTTAAATAATGACTAATAACCACGATCAAGCCATTGCATTCATAAAAGCTAATAAGCGTGAATTAATTGAAAAAGTTTCAAGTCTTAAGCATTTTCCTCCAGTAAATAATCCTGAAGCATTTTTTATGGCAGGTTCGCCAGGTGCTGGTAAAACGGAATATTCAAAGTCATTTTTAAAGGCAATCGAAGAGAGAGACGATAGTCGAAGGATAGTAAGAATTGATGCCGATGAGATAAGAGATTTTCTTCCAATGTATAATCGTAAGAATTCAGACGAAGTGCAAGCTGCTGCTGTTGTTGGAGTTGAGAAATTGCTTGATAGTGTTTTGAAAAACAATCAAGAATTTTTATTGGATGCAACATTCTCGCTATACGATAAATCATACACAAATATTACCAGATGTTTAAAAGATGGAAGAAAAGTGAGTATATATTATATTTATCAAGACCCGATTGTAGCCTGGGAGTTTACGAGAAAGAGAGAGGTATTGGAGGGTCGTCATGTTCCAAAGCAAATGTTTATCAATGCATTTTTTAAAGCTAAGGAAAATGTCAATCGAATAAAAGAAGAATTTGGTAAATCAATCGAGCTAACTTTAATAATTAAGAATTTTGATCTAGACAAACAGGGGGTTGAAAAAATTTATCTAAACATTGATAATATTGATAACTACCTAAAAATTGAGTATAATGCTGAACTCCTGGAGGAAAAACTATATGACAATACTTAAAAAAGTTAAACATACAATATTTGGAACTAGACCTGCTACTGTTAGAAGTTTTTTTGACTACCCTGCAAGTGAGAAAGCAAAAATTATAAGGCAAGCAGTTAATGAGTCCAACAAAATGCAAAACGAATTAGTTAAAAAATACGATAGGCAATTCGCTGCTTAAAATGAGTCTACGGGCGGGCTTCGCCTATAAATTCTCGCATTATTGAGATAGAAGAATTGAGCTTTAGTTTTCATAATCTCCACAATACTAGCGCGCGACTAGGCGCTTATCAATAGATTCAACTATATCAAAATGGAAGTCTCCTTCTACCATATACAATCATGTGTGCTATATTCTCATCATGGCCTACGACCCAAATACATGGTTTAATCCCCGTTTTGCTATCATCCTTTTATGGAAGCTAAGAGAAAGAGTTGGAGAGAGAGTAATAAATAGCTCTCGATTTCAAAAAGAGAGAGAAGCATGGGCTGTTTCGACTGCGCTCCTTGGTATTTCAAAAATAACGAAGGAAATGTGGTGGATTCAAATACCAAAGGAAGACCCACCTGATATTTCCGCAATGACTCTCACTCCTTATGAGGATGAAAATAGAAACTATATTAACTATCGCTTAGTAGAAGTAATGGAAATTACTAAATATACATCCAATAATATTGTCAATGAAATATTGAATAAATTAGAAAACAAGTATTATGAGAAAGAAACTTGTCTTTTGGTGCATATGAGGCGTGATGAAAGCATTAAAGACATGAGAGTATTATCCGAAGAATTAAAAAAGCAAATAAAAGGTGTTGCTGATGTGTGGATTCTTGGTAACGAAATTCCTGCAACAAATAATTTTATATTGTTTAGTCTATTTCCTGATGTGCAGGTAGTTCGCTTTGATTTAGATGAGGAGATACCAAAATTACCACTTGTAAATACAATCGTCGTAGAGCGCGGAAAAGGCACAGGATACAAAAAGATAAAAGGAGAAATGTCTACTTTTAATCCCCAACATAAACCGATAAAAGAAAAATTGAAAAAGTAGTTTATGTCGCAAATAAAAGAATGTGTGTTGTTTTCTTTTGGAATTTTAAATACAAAGATTAGACTTTTGTATTCATGATATTATAATGTCCAGAGTATGGATGGTATAAAAATCATAAAGTCAAAGCGAAAATCTATCGCGATAGCAGTGCGTCCTGATGGAACAATAGAGGTAAGAGCCCCCAGATATATCCCCGGATTTATGATTAACGCCTTTATAAAAAGCAAATCGGACTGGATAAAGGAGCGCCAAGCGCACGTTGCAAAGCATTTTGTAGCTCCTAAGAAATTTGAGAATGGAGAAAAATTCACATATCTTGGTAATGAGTACTCGTTAAAACTGGGGAATTATTTAGATATTCAAATAAAAGGCGACAGTCTGCTTTTCCCCCTTGCTCTAGTTTTTCGGGGGAAAGAGTCAGTTGAGAAGTGGTACATAAAACAGGCGAAGGAAATTATTAAAAGCCACGTTGACACTTTCTCAAAAGAAATGGAGCTTCCCTATAAAAGTATTTCTTTTTCTGACACGAAATCGAAATGGGGGTCGTGTACGCATGACAACAGACTTCAATTTAACTGGAGACTTATTATGGCTCCACTGATTGTCGTGCGCTACGTTATCATCCACGAGCTAGTGCACACGATACATAAAAATCACTCTGCCTCTTTCTGGAGAAAAGTGAGTGAGGTTAACCCGTCCTACAAACAGCAGATCAAATGGCTCAAAGCACACGGAGATAAATTACACATTTAGAAAAGAAAATAATTTGCTACAATTAATTTGTGAGAAAAATTATTTTATTTATTTACTCGGTATTTGTTTCTTATCTTGCAGGGATTATCGGTTCATTTTTTACATTTTCTCAAATAACGGACTGGTATGTAACTTTAGAAAAGCCTATCTTTAGTCCGCCAAATTGGGTATTTGGTCCGGTCTGGAACACGCTATATCTTCTGATGGGAATCGCTTTATTCTTAGTTCTAGTGTCAAAGAAAAGTAAAGATAGAAGTCTTGGAATAAAAGTTTTCTATTTCCAGCTTATTTTAAATGCACTATGGTCCATCGTATTTTTCGGAATGGAGAACATAGAACTTGCGCTTTTAGTAATAATTGTTCTTTGGGGGTCGATATTTATGACGATAAAGATATTTTATAAAGTAAATAAAACGGCAGCGAATTTACTTCTTCCTTATATTATATGGGTAACTATCGCATCTCTTCTTAACTTGGGGATCGTACTACTTAACAGATAGATTAGCTTTTTGACTGAGAGCGCATTCTGCGTGCTTCCGCTTCATCGAGAATTATTTTTCTAATCCTGATGCTTTCTGGAGTAACCTCGACTAGCTCGTCGTCAGCTATATATTCCAGTGCGTCTTCAAGCCCCATGATTTTTGGAGTTCTGAAGTATTCTGTAACTCCGTCTCCTTTAGAGCGCATATTTGTTAAGTGCTTTGTTTTGCATACATTAATACTTAGATCATCGTTTCGTGCGTTTTTCCCGACTACCTGACCTTTGTAGACTGGGGTTTGCGGTCCTATAAAAAGAAGCCCGCGGTCCTGAATGTTAGCGAGTCCATACTGGTTGGATACTCCGGTTTCGTGTGCGACAAGTGATCCTTGCTCGCGGTCGTGCGTATAACCGTTATCAGGTGCGTATTCATGAAAGAGTGTATTTATGATTCCTAACCCCTTTGTGTCAGTTACGAATTCACCACGGTATCCAAATAGTCCTTTAGATGAAACTATAAAATCAAGAGACGCGATCCCATTATCAGATCGCATATCCTTTAGATCTCCGCGTCTTGTTCCCATTTTTTGAATTACGCTTCCTGCATATTCTTCAGGAACTTCGATAAATACTTGCTCATAAGGCGTTAGTTTTTTACCGTCAACTTCTTTGTCGATTACCTGAGGACGTCCTACCTGAAATTCATAACCTTCGCGTCGCATTCTCTCGATTAAAATCGCGAGATGCAGCTCTCCGCGTCCAGAAACTATCCATCCGCCGCTTGGATCATTTTCTACACGAAGCGCCATGTCGGTTTCTGTTTCCTTAAAAAGTCTTTCTTCAATCTGACGTGAAGTTTTAAATTGTCCTTCTTTACCGGCAAATGGAGAATTATTCACCATGAATTGTGCACGGATTGTTGGTTCTTCAATATGTAAGAGTGGAAGTGCTATGGCGTTATTTGGGTCTGCTATCGTCTCTCCGATTATGGGTTCTGAAATTCCGGCAACTGCAACTATGTCTCCAGCTTGTGCTTCTTTTACTTCGGTTTTACCAAGTCCTAGAAATGTCATAAGCGACGTGACTTTTGCTTTTAGAACCTCACCCTCTCGGTTTATGTGTGCGATTTCCTGTCCAGCAGATATTGTTCCGTTGTAAATTCTTCCTATTGCGATTCTTCCCTTATGAGTATCTGCCGCAAGAGTTGTTATAAGCATTTGCAAAGGTGCACTTGGATCGACAACTGGTTCTGGAATTTCTTTAAGAATTGTTTCAAATACGGGGGTAATATTTATCATGTCATTTATATCCTCCGTAAGACCAGCCTTGCCATTTTTTGCCGAAGCATAAATTATAGGAAAGTCTGCAGTTGTGTCATCTGCTCCCAGCTCTAGAAATAGATCGAGAGTTTTATCGAGAACGTAATGAATTCTGGCATCAGGTTTATCTATTTTATTAACTACCACAATTATCTTGTGTTTCATCTCTAGAGCTTTTTTGAGAACGAATCGCGTTTGGGGCATTGGTCCTTCTTTTGCGTCGATCAGAAGAAGACATCCATCAGCCATTTTAAGAACCCTCTCAACTTCTCCCCCGAAGTCAGCGTGGCCAGGTGTATCGATAATATTTATTTTTGTGCCATTCCACATTACTGATGCATTTTTAGAAAAGATCGTAATTCCGCGTTCTCGCTCTAACTCATTACTGTCCATGATCAGAGTTTCTGCAGTATCTTTATGCATTTCAGTTTTTGACTGAGTTAATAGAGCATCGACCAAAGTTGTTTTACCGTGGTCAACGTGTGCGATGATTGCAATGTTTCGAATATTCATAATATTAAAACCATCCTCCTAAGTTTCCTTTTCGCCTTTTTAGTCCGATAGAGCATCGGACTTTCGTATTATTCATACGCGGCTCAAAGAGCACAATCGGAGGATTGTGTGCTATTTATATACTAAAAGTTGTACACAAAAAAACCGCCCTTTATGCGGTTAACTATATTATACCAGAATCCTATAGAAAATGCGTTAAAATTGAGTTTGAAGTAATAGCCTCATTTAACTATAATATCTAGTATGTTAAAAGCTGTTAACCCAAATGTATCTTTTCCCGAGATAGAGGAGAAGATAATTACTTACTGGAAAGAAAATCAAATATTTGAAAAGTCCGTAGATAAAGACTACGGCGGACGCAAATGGACTTTTCTCGATGGTCCCCCTTTCGTAACAGGAATGCCTCACTATGGACATCTGCTTGGTAGTATCCATAAGGATCTTTTTGGCCGTTACTGGACCATGAAGGGATATAAGGTACGCCGCGTGTGGGGTTGGGATGGTCACGGACTACCTATTGAGAATAAAGTTGAAGGAGCACTTGGAGTTGAGAGAAAGAAAGATATCGAGGAAAAAATAGGAGTTGAGCGATTTATTCAGGAATGTAAAAAATACGTCGAGCAGATTTCTTCAGAGTGGGAATGGTATATAGACCACGTGGGGCGATGGGTAGATTTTAAAAATGCCTATAAAACTTGGGATAAAGATTATATGGAATCAGTCATGTGGGTTTTTAAGAGCCTATATGATAAAGGGCATATTTATAAAGGTCTTCGTATAGGTCTTTACTGTCCGCACTGTTCTACACCTATTTCTAATTTTGAAGTAGCTATGGATGCAGATAACTATAAGGAAGTTATGGATGCGGCAACTACCTACAAATATAAGCTGGCAGACGAGAGTGATACATATATTCTAGCGTGGTCGACGACTCCTTGGAATAAGATAGTAACTCCGGCTCTTGCTGTTAACCCAAATTTTATATATGTAAAAGTAAAACAAAATGGGGAGTATTATATTCTCGCAAAAGACACTACAAAAATTCTTGGTGATACTCCTTACGAAATAGTTGAAGAATTTACCGGAAAAAGTCTCGAAGGGAAAAAATTTGAACCGCACTATGATTATTACAAGGATAAGATTAAAGACGGAGAGCGCGCCTTTGAAATTTTTGCCGATGACTTTGTTACAGCTGACGAGGGAAGCGGTGTAGTAACAATTGCGGCTTACGGTGAGGAAGATTTGAAGCTTATGAAAGAGAAAAATATTCACATCGAGCTGCACGTCGACGACGAGGGAATGATTATGCCCGAAGTCCCCATCTTTGGTGGAATGTATTATCTGAAAGCGAATAAAGCTGTTGACAGTGACTTAAAAGACCGCGGTCTTATTTATAACGACGTAGAAGCGCTTCATAAGGTCCCGCTTTGCTGGAGATGTCACACTAGACTTTACTACGCGCCTCTGGACGCATGGTTTGTAGATGTACAAAGTATTAAAGAGCTTCTAAAAGAAACAAATGAAGATATTAATTGGTTTCCTAAGCATTTTAAATATGGGAGATTTTTAAAAAGCCTCGAGAATGCTCCTGATTGGAATATCTCGAGGAATAGATACTGGGGAAGTCCAATACCTGTATGGGAATGTTCATGCGGTAATAGAATAGTTACAGGTTCAATTGCGGAAATAGAAGAGCTTTCTGGTGTTCGAGTAAAAGATTTGCACAAACCAGAAATTGATAATATTGAAATTCCGTGCAAAAAATGTGGACAATCCGCAAAAAGAGTACCAGAAGTACTCGATAGCTGGATTGAGGCTGGGAGCGCATCTTTTGCCGAAAGACATTATCCATTCTCTAACGAAAAGCTTGAAGAATTTTTTCCACCGGATTTTATCGCTGAGTATACAGGACAAATTAGAGCATGGTTTTATGTCCTTCATGTGATAGGCGGAGGATTATTTAAAACAAAGGCATTTAAAAACGTAGGCGTAGAAGGAGTTATTTTAGGTTCTGATGGTAGAAAGATGAGTAAAAACCTCGGAAATTATCCTGATCCTAGGCAGCTGCTGCAAAAATACGGTGGCGATGCTTTGAGACTATATTTACTCGGAAGCCCAGTTATGAAAGGTGAGGATATGGTTATTTCTGAAGATGAGTATCGTGAACAGGTAAAGGGAAGCATGCTTATTTTATGGAATGTCTACAATTTCTTTGTCTCAAATGCCATACTTCAGCGGTGGGAGTTTAAAGATTCGAATCTAAAATCAAATAATATACTGGACGCGTGGATTCTAAGTAAAGTCGAAAATTTGAGAAACTCTGTTACGAAAAACCTCGACGAATATGATACGGTTAGTGCGATAAGTGAAATAAAGGCATTTATAAGCGATTTCTCGACGTGGTATATAAGACGCAGCAGGGAGAGGCTTTATAGTGAGGAAAGTACTGATATAGAGGCGTTTTTTGCGACTACAAGCCATGTTTTGACTAAACTGTCGAAATTAATTGCTCCAATCTCGCCTTTCATCTCTGAGGAGATATATAAAAACATTACAAATGAAGAGTCGGTCCACTTGGCTTCATGGCCTGAAGAAGAGCCGGAGTTGATAAATAATAATCTGGAAAAGGAAATGGAGATAGCCCGTCTCGTTGTTGAAATGGCTCATTTTGAACGTAAAAAAGCACAAATTAAAGTAAGACAGCCTCTTTTGCTATTAAAAGTTTTTACAAATTCAGAGCTTTCTGAAGGTATAAAGGATGTTATAGCTAGCGAAGTGAACGTTAAGCGAGTTGAAATAGCTTCCGGAAGTGAGCTTAACGTAGAGCTGGATCTTGAAATAAACGAAGACCTTAAAAACGAAGGTGAAGCAAGGGAGATTATCCGCAGCATTCAGCAAGAGAGGAAAAAAATTGGCACAAAGCGCGACGAATACGTAAATGTCTACATCGTATATTGGCCAGAGGCTTATGAGAAGGAAATTAAAAGAAGAGCTTTAGTTGAAAAAATTGAAAAATCTGATGAATTTAGGGTAGAGACTGCAAATGGAGAGAAATAATAAAGGACTAAAAGGCTTTTTGAGGCGAATAGACTTATTTTTGCTTGTGCCTTCATTGGTTCTTGCTGCTATAAGTCTGTCGACACTTTTTTCCATAGACCCCATTTTTTTTAGACAGCAGCTTATTGTTCTTTGTCTGGCATTAATTGGCTTCCTAATATTCACACGAATTGACATAACTCTTCTTTCTTACTCCTCGAAATTTATTTACCTTGGGATAATATTTTTACTAATTTTAGTTTTAATATTTGGTGTTGAGGTTAACAGTTCTAAAAGCTGGTTTGATATATTTGGTGTGAGATTCCAGCCGTCTGAGGCTGTTAAGCCCTTTTTTATAGTTGTTATATCATTATTCCTGACTCAAAAAATAGGAAGAAGATTATATAGATTTATAGGGTCGCTGCTTCTGGTTTTTCCGGTTTTCTTTTTAATCGCGAAGCAGCCGGACTTAGGTACTGGAATTATTTACATAACTTCTTCTCTTATGGTTATTTTTCTTGCTGGATTTCCTAAAAGATATTTATTATTAACTTTACTGGGTTCAATTCTAACAATTCCTGTTCTATTCTTTTTTCTTGCAGACTATCAAAAACAAAGGATTCTTACCTTTTTTGACGTTACTAGCGATCCTACAGGAGCGTCCTATAACGCTATTCAGTCATTAATATCGATAGGGAGCGGAGGATTTTTTGGTAAAGGATTTGGCCAAGGAACTCAGTCTCTTCTTAGATTTTTACCAGAGCAGCATACAGACTTTATCTTCGCAACTATTTCTGAAGATCTGGGATTTATCGGATCGGTTGCTGTGCTTTGCCTGTTTGTTTTTATGCTTTACAGAATATATAAAATTGCTGTTAATTCCGACAGTCAGTTTAAATATCTTGTTTGCATGGGTGTGTTCGCACTTTTTTTCTTTCAGATTCTTTTTAATGTCGGCATGAACTTGGGGCTTATGCCGGTCATAGGTATTACTCTGCCATTTGTATCGTACGGAGGAAGCTCTCTTTTGTCGAGTTTTATTGCTTTAGGAATAGTTTCAAATATTTCAACTGAAAACAAAAAGCATCAATCTATGGAAATAGGTTAATTTTTTTGTTACAATATGTCACTATGAACTACGCAGTTATTAAATCCGGCGGAAAACAGTACGTTGTACGCCCAAATGAAAGCTTTACAACAGACAGAATAGAAGGAAATGCTGGAGACAAAGTTTCCTTTGACGAAGTTCTTCTTGTCGTTGATGGTGAAAAAGCAAAGCTTGGTACGCCTTTTATATCGGGAATTAAGGTAGAAGGAAAGATCGTTGAGCAAAAGCTTGATGACAAAGTAAGAGTTGCTAAATACAAATCAAAGTCCAGATACCGAAAGGTTAGAGGATTTCGTGCACAAATAACTGAAGTTATGATAGAATCCATTAAAGGACAAGATAAAAAAGGAGACAAATAAATGGCACATACAAAATCACAAGGCGCAGTAAAAGGAAATAGAGACTCGATATCTAAAAGACTAGGGGTCAAAATTTATGGCGGCTCAAAGGTAGCTGCTGGAAATATAATTATCCGACAGAAAGGATCGCACTTTGGAGCAGGAAATGGTGCATCTTTTGGAAATGACTATACGATTTTTGCTCTAAAAGACGGAATTGTTAACTTTATAACAAAACGCGGTAAGAAAATCGTGGAGGTAGCATAAAATGGCAGAGACAAGAATTATTGAGTTGGAATTATCACTGCTTCAGCCCAACCCCCTTCAGCCCAGAGGTTTAATTTCTCCTGAGTCGCT
>Ga0172380_10001612_pt1 | contig 38443 bp, 33 predicted proteins | sample Leawe162metaG_FD_119747 | JGI IMG/M metagenome (GOLD analysis project Ga0172380, IMG submission 119747) | Leachate microbial communities from a municipal landfill in Southern Ontario, Canada - Leachate well 162 metaG | ecosystem: Engineered > Solid waste > Landfill > Unclassified | place...
AGAAGCCGACGGCGAGATGGGAGGATGCGAAATCAGGAACGGGCATTGGTTGATCATGTCATTCACCAGGGAAATAATGAATAGACGCAATCCCAATAAACCTATAATATCTTCCTGCGCCTGATCCCGAACACACCAAGAAGCGCTTTGTTGAGTTGTGGTCAAGCGGCGGTGAACGGAGGGCGACCGGTTGATAGCCTTGAGGGTCCCGATCGGCTCAGGGCTTCCTCAAGCGGAGGAATGTCGGCACATCGAGGTCTTCGCCCTCGACGATCGTGGGCTCGATTTTTTCGAACCTCCCGCGGGCGACTGGTTCGAACTGGAGGGTTTCCTGCTTGATTTTCGGCGGGGCGGTTTTTGCGGGAGACGGCGTGGGGGAATGCTTGGGCGGCTGCGGTGCCGGGGCGCGCTGTGGCGGCACCGGCCTGGCGGGCACGGGTTCTGGAGCGCGTTCCTCCGTGGCGGTCGGCTGCGGTGCCGACGGCAAATCCGGCTCCTGTTCGACGGGATCCGGTTCCGGTTTGGGCGGACGTTCCGGCAAGGGGGCCCGGCGCGGGCGGACGGCAGGAGCCGCAGTGGCGGACGGAGACGTCCCCGCCTTGGCAAGAACCGTCACCACGACGGGCGCGTTCTTGTCCTGCACGGTGCTGACCCCCAGATGAAGCAAGGAACTCTCCGATGCCTGACGCGCGATCTCCTGCATGATGGCACCCACTTCGGCAAACGAAAGCGAGGGCGGTCCGGAGAGGTGGACGAGCACGCTCGCTGCGTCATCGAGGAGGCGTCCCCGATCCAGAAGCGGGCTCTTCAACGCCCGTTCCAAGGCCTCATGGGCGCGGTTGTCTCCGGCGGATGCCCCCGTTCCGAAAAGACACCCTCCCTTCCCGCCGTTCAGCACGGAAAGAAGATCCGGAAGCCCGACACCGAGCGGGCCGGGGGCGGAAATCAACCGCGCGACCGCAGCCACGCACCCGCCCAGGAGTTCGTCGCAGGCGGCAAACGTCTCGGCCACCCCGGATTTCGGGGCGGCCAGCTCCGCCATCCGGTCGTTTTCGAAATGGATCACCGCGTCCGCATGGGAGGCGATCTCCTGGAGCGCGACCGCAGCCTGCGAGGCCCGGCGGCGACCTTCGAACCCGAACGGCGATGTCACGATCGCGATCAGGAGGGCACCGGCTTGTTTCGCCGCTTCGGCGACCATTCCCCCGGCACCCGAGGCCGTGCCCCCGCCGAGGCCGGCACACAGGAAAACGATGTCCGACCCCGCGAGGGCGTCCTCGATCTCCTGCAGCGATTCCTTCGCGGCATCCAGCCCGATTTCCGGATCGCCCCCGGCCCCGAGCCCGCGCGTGGTGAGCGGGCCGAGGGAAACTTTCACCGGGGAAACGGAGGACGAAAGGGATTGCTGGTCCGAGTTGATCGCCACGGCTTCCAGCGCGGGACCGCCGGACATGGTGATCCGGTCGGCGAGATTGACTCCCGCATTTCCGAGGCCCACCAACCGCACCAGCGGCACCTGCGAGCGGTCGAGATATTTTGGAAACGGGATCATAGGCCACTAAAACGGACGGAATTTTTGCGCCACCTTCTTGAAGAAGCCACCCAGAAACGATTCCTCCGGCATCTCCGAGCGGACCGCCTGCGCGTATTTGGCGAGGCCGATGCACGTGGAGAACCGGGGGTTCTCGAACGCGGAGGTGGGGCCGGATACCGCCTGGGCCCGGGTGAGGTGGACGGGCATGTCGAAGACCGACTCCGCGATCTCGCGGATCCCGCGGATCAGGCTGCAGCCGCCGGTGAGCATCACGCCCGCGCCGAGGAGGCGCTCGGGGACCTCGCCCGCAAACCGCTTGCGCAGCAGGACAAAAAGCTCCTCGAGGCGCGCGTGGATGATCATGTTCAACATCTCTCGCTCGACTTCCTTGCCCGAGAAGCCCGTGTCGTTTTTCAGGACGATTTTTTCGCCCGGGAGGGATTTCCCGAGGACCGCGGACCCTTCCTCGATCTTGAGTTTCTCGGCGCGGGTGATCGGGATGCGGAGGCCGATCGAGATGTCGTTGGTGATATGGTCGCCGCCCACGGCGAGGACGCCGCTCTGCCGGACCGCGCCGTCGAGGTAGACGATGTAATCGGTGACGCCGCCGCCGATGTCGATGACCAACGCCCCCGATTCTTTCTGGTGCTGCCCGAGCACGACCTGGGCGGAGGCGAGCGAGCTCACGACGACGTCCTCGACTTCGATGTGGCATTCCTTGACGCACCGGATCGAGTTCTGGATCCGGTTCGTCACGCCGTGGATGATATGGAAGTCCGCCTCCAGCCGGCTTCCGAGCATGCCGACCGGATTGAGCACGCCCTCCTGGCCGTCCACGTAGTAGTGCTGGATGATCGAGTGGAGGATGGCATTTTCCTTCGGCAGGCTGATTTCCTTCGCCTTGTATTCGACCTCCTGGATTTCCTCCTCGGTGATCTCGCCGCCTTCCTCGGGGATGGCGGCCGAACCCCGGTTGTTGAAGCTGTGGATGTGGCTTCCGGTCACGGCCAGCCAGACGCTCTTGATCTCGACATCGCTTTTTTCCTCCGCGTCCGAGAGGGCCTCGCGGACGCAGTTCGAGGCATTCTCGAAATCGACGATCTCCCCCTTGCGCACCCCGCGAGAAGGCGTTTCCCCCACCCCGAGAAGGCGGGCCTCGCCATCTTCGCGGCACTCGGCCACCACCGCGCAAACCTTCGTGGTGCCGATTTCCAGGCCGACATGGATGTCGTCGCGGGCCATCAGTGTCTCCTTCCTCCACCTGATTGTGCGGTGCGCGGGCCTGCGGCTGCCGCCTTCTCCGTGACCGGAGGGGCCATCACGAACGTGACCGGCGTGTTCCGGCGGACCATGAGGTTGACCGAGTCGAGCTCGCGCCCGGAATCCCGGCAGTGTTCGAGCAACTGGCGCAGGCGGGCGAGTTGTTCCGAGTAGTCCTCGGCCGAGAACGTGATCCTGGCATTGCGGTCGCTGAGCACGTCCACGCAGTATCCCTTGGAAATGTTCATGGTGCGGATATTCAGGAGGCACTCGGGATGGCGGGACACCTCGTCGAGCAGGGCGAGCGCGCGGTGGAGGTCCTCGTTGTGGAGCGGTTCACCGTCACGGATGTTGTCGCTCTGGACGCCGTAAATCACGGGAAAACGATAGAAATCCGGCTGGATGATCCGAGGTTTCATCAGGAATCCGGTCTCGTCCACGAGGAGGGATTTTTCGGGGTCGAACGGGTCGGCGTCTTTTTCGGGCGGGGCCACCCAGGCCACGGGATGTCGGGCGGTGACGGTGATCGAGATGTGGTCGGGGAGGCGTCTTTCGATGCAGACGTCGCCGACCTGCGGGACCGCCCGGAGCACCCTCTCCGCATTGGCGAGATCCACGCGGAAGATGTTTTCGCCTTCGCGGATGCCGGTTTCCACAAGCGCCTCTTCGCGTGACATCACCCCGTCCAACTCGAGGGTGACATGCCTGAGCGTGTAGTCCGGATTGGAAAAGAAGAACTTGTCGAGCGCGGTGGCGATCCCCAGCCAGGCCGTCAGGCAGATGACGGCGAGCAGGGCGGAGACCCAAAAGAACGAGCCCACCTTCTGCCGGCGCTGGCGGCGGGCGGTCACGGCGCGGACTTTCACGTTGAGCAAATGCTGGCCGCTCCCCGCCTGGCGGAGTCTCCGGTTGCCACGAGCTGCGGGTGGAGAGCGGCGGATCATGGGGTTTTTCTGGCCAGCGACAAACCCGCGATTTCCTCGCAAAGCGCGGAAAACTCGAGCCCGGCCACCGCTGCGGCTTTCGGCAGGAGGCTGGTTTCCGTCATCCCCGGAATGGTGTTGATCTCGAGGACGTTCAGCCGTCCATCCGGCGCGATCAGGATGTCCACCCTCGAGTAAACTTCGAGCCCGAGTGCCCGGCAAGCCGCCAGGGCTGCCGCCTGGACTTCCGCAGTCTCGCCGGGAGCGAGGTTTGCGGGCACGTGGTATTCCGAGGCCCCCTTCGTGTATTTGTGCTCGTAATCGTAGAACCCCTCGCGCGGGACAATCTCCACGACCGGCAGGGCCCGGCTCCCCAGAACCCCGACCGTCAGCTCGCGGCCGGTGAAAAAATCCTCGGCGAGAACCTCTCCGCCATACTGGAAGCAGTCGTCCAAAGCGGCGGGGATTTCGTCGGGTGAATGGATGAGGTGGACTCCTACGCTCGACCCCTGGCGCGGGGCCTTGATGACGCAGGGGATTTTCCAACCCGGATTTTCCCCCCGCCGGATGATCTTCCACGCCGAGGTCGGCACGCCCGCCCGGTCGAAGCGGCGTTTGGTTTCGATTTTGTCGAACGCGATCCGGCTGCCCTCGGCCCCCTCGCCGGTATAGGCCACGCCGATGCCATCCAGCAGCGCCTGCAGATCGCCATCCTCCCCGAACGTGCCATGAATCATGTTGTAGACGAGCCGGGTGCCCTCCGGCAGATGGAACCCGGGACCGGTGACATCCATCTCGCGGACACGGGCCCCGCATTTGCGGAGGGCTCCCGCCACGGCGGCTCCCGAGCGCAAGGAAACCTCCCGCTCCTTTCCCGGCCCGCCCATCACCAGGGTCACGGGCATGTCCCTCAGCAATCCCTCGTGGTTTCTCTTCATGGATCGACCCCCACAATTTGAACCTCGGTTTCCAGGGTGATCCCCCGCACGCGCTCGGCCGCCGCCTGGATTTCTTCGATCAGGGTCAGGACCTCCGCAGCTGTCGCCCCGCCGTCGTTCACGATGAAATTGCCGTGGACTTCGGAAACCCGCGCGTGCCCGACCGCGAAATCTTTGAACCCGAGTTCCTCGACCAACCGCCCCGCCGGGACCGGGCCCGGGTTCTTGAAGATGCAGCCGGCGCTGGCGGCGACCGGCTGGGATTCGCGGCGCTTCGCGGCCGAGACCCCGATCAGCCGGTCAATCTCCGCGCGGTCCTCTGCGCGGCCTTTGAGCACGGCCGAGAGCGCGTAATTCTGCCGCAGCATGGGCACGCTGCGGTAACGGATTTCCATCTCGGCGGGAGTGCGGGTGAAGATGTTTCCATCCTGGTCGCAGGCCCTGAGCCGCACGACCTGGTCGAATGTCTGGAAGCCCATCGCGCCGGCGTTCATGCGGAGCCCACCCCCGAGGTTGCCGGGGATCCCTTCCATCCATTCGAAGCCGCCGAGGCCGGTGGAGCGGGCGAGGGAGCTGATCTGCTTGAATTTCACGCCGACACCCGCCGTGATTTCGTCGCCGTTCACCTCGTGCCGGAGAAATTCGCCGTGCGCCAGATGGGCCACGACGCCCGGGATGCCGCCGTCGCGCACCAGCAGGTTCGAGCCGCGGCCCATCACCATGAACGGAACCGCCTCGTCGAAACAATACCGGACAAGATCCACGAACCCCTCCTCGGTCTCCGGCTCCACCCAAAATTGGGCCGGCCCCCCGACCCGCATGGTGGTGTGTTTGGAAAGCGGCTCGTGGAGTTTGACGGTGCCCGGCCCCATCACCGCCAGAAGCTTTTCGCGCGTGCCGAGGTCCTGGGCGAGCCGGGCCCCCGCCTCGTGGATGTTGCCCGCACCAAGGCTGACGACCAGGTCCCCGTCCTCGATGATCACCGCCGCCGAGCGGTGGATGCTCGCCACTTCCGGCACGTGCTGCGCGGAGGGATGCCCGCAGGCTTTGAGCGCCTCGACGATCGTGGCTCCGGAAACCCCGGGGATCGGCTTTTCGCTGGCCGGGTAAACATCCGTCACGAAGACGTGGTCCGCGTCGTGGAAGGCCCTCCCGAACTCGTCCCTCAGGGCGAGGGTGCGCGTGTAGCGGTGCGGCTGAAACATGGCGAGCACGCGCTTCCAGCCTCCCGTGCGGGCGGTCGCGAGCGTGGCCGCGATCTCGGTCGGGTGGTGCCCGTAGTCGTCCACGAGAAGGTGCGTCGTGGACTCGTAGCGGATCTCGAATCGGCGCCTGGCCCCGCGGAACGATTCCAGCGCGGAGGCGATGCGGTCGAAGGAAATCCCGAGCTCGGTCGCCAGGGCGACGACCGCGAGCGCGTTCACCGCATTGTGGGTGCCGGGAATATTGAGCACGATCTCCCCGAGCGGCGCCCCGTTCCTCACCACCGAGAACCTCGAACGGAAATTCTCGGTCTTCAGGCCCTCGATCCGGAAGTCGCTTCCCGGCGCGCGGCCGTAGGAGATCGCGCGGGGGTGCGCCGCGCAAACGCGCCGGGCACCGGCGTCATCCCCGCAGAAAAAGACATGGCCGGATGTCTGGGCGACGAGCTTCGCGTAGACGGCGTCGATGGCGGCGAGGTCCTTGTAGAAATCGAGGTGCTCGGGCTCGATGTTGAGGACGATGGCGTGGGCGGGATGGTAGTTGATGAGGGTCCCGTCGCTCTCGTCGCCCTCGGCCACGAAATATTCCCCCTCCGAATCCCAGCGGGCGTTCGTTCCCAGGATCGGGATTTCCGCGCCGACGTAGTGGGAGGGCTTCAGGCCGCCGGAGCGGAGCACGTGGGCCGACATGGCGGAAGTCGTGGTCTTGCCGTGCATGCCGCAGATCACGATGCCTTTCTTGGCGGCCATGATCGCGGCCAGCGCATCGGCGCGGCGGACCATGGGAACGCCCGTCCGCTTCGCCTCGTCGTAAGCCGGATTCCCCGCTTTGATGGCGGAGGAATAAACCACGATCTCCGCATCCCGGACGCTCTCGGCGGTCTGGGGGGACGTGAAGCCGAGACCTTTTTTTTGCAGGCGTTCGACCTCGGAGGTCACCACCTTGTCCGAGCCGCTGACCTGGTGCCCGAGGGCGAGCAGGAGGGCGGCGATGCCGCTCATGCCGGATCCGGCCACCCCGATCAGATGCACGCGTTTCGAGGACGGCCCGGCCAACACCACCTGGAGTTCCTGGAGCGTCATGTCGAGGCCTCCCTGACCGCCCGCTCCATTTCGTCCGCCACATTCTCCGCAGCGGAAGACGGCGGGATTCTCCTGGCGGCGACGGACATCCGCTCGCGGCGCTGGCCGTCTTCGAGGAGATTGGAAATCATCGCCGCCAGCTTCTCGGCTCCCGTGTCCTTTTCCGCCAGCATCTCGGCCGCCCCCGCCCGGACGTAGATTCGGGCGTTTGCGGTCTGGTGGTCGTCCGTCGCGAACGGATACGGGATCAGGATCGACGGGAGCGCGAATTGGGAGATCTCGCTGAGGCTGGAGGCCCCGGCGCGGGAGACCACGACATCCGCCGCCGAGAGCGCTTCCTCCATGCTGTGATGGAACGGGGACACGTAGTGGGGGATTTCGTCGCGCTGGTAGTTTGCGGCCGCGAGCCGGTCGTCGCGGTCGCCCGTGAGGTGGATGATCTGGATTCCGGACCCGCGCAGCAGCGGCGTGCTTTTGAACAGGAGCTGGTTGATGCCTGCGGCACCCTGGCTGCCCCCCATCACGAGGAGGGTCTTTTTTTCCGGATCCAGATGGAAGATTTTCCTGGCGGCCGCGCGGTCCATCGGATGCCCCAGGTTTTTCCGGACCGGCGTCCCGGTGACGACACAGCGCGCGCGTGGCAGAAGCGCCTCGGCCTCCTCGAACCCGACGAAGACCCTGGTCGCGAACCTGGCGGCCAGCCGGTTGGCTCTTCCGGGGATCGCGTTCGACTCGTGGACGAAGGCGGGCAGCCCGCGCATCCTCGCGGCGAGCACGGGGGCCGTGGACGTGAACCCGCCCATCCCGAGAACGACGGACGGGCGGAATTTGCGGTAGATTTTCCCGCATTGCGAGTAGCTTTCCCAGAACCGGCGGACAAAGCGGACGAACGCCGGCGAGGCGATCATGCTCGGCATCCCGATCGAGGGAAGCTTCTCCGAGCGGAACTCCGGCCTCGCCTTGAGGGCGGTCGTGTCGATCTCCTTCTCGGAGACAAAGAGCAGCACCTCGTGCCCGCGGCCATGCAGGGTCTCGGCGACCGCGAGGCCGGGAAAAAGATGTCCGCCGGTCCCCCCGCAGGCGATCACCGCACGGAATGGAGGCACCTTGATCATAGCCGGGGTTGGATCCGCGCCCGGAGCAACGCGGGAGCGAGGCGCGGCACCAGCGGTTTTCCCTGGCGGTGGATGTTGATGAGCAACCCGATCATGAAAAGGCAGACCATGAGATTCGATCCTCCGTAGCTGATGAACGGGAGTGGCATGCCCTTGTTGGGGAGAAGGGCTGTCGTGACCCCGATGTTCACCGCAGCTTGGAGAGAGATCATCATCACCGCCCCGATTCCCAGGAGCAAGCCAAAGCGGTCCCGCGCGTTGGTGGCCACGAGCGAACCGCACAAACAGACGACGAGATACCCGGCCACCGTCAGCAGGGTGATCCGCAGGCCGAGCTCCTCGCCGATCATGGGAAAAATGAAATCGGTGTGGGCGTAGGGGGTGTAGAGCATCTTCTGGCGGCCTTCCCCGAGGCCGAGCCCCTCGATCCCGCCGGAGCCGAACGCGATGAGCCCCTGCAGTTGCTGGTAAAATTCGCCGGGGTATTTTTCGGGGTGCAGGAACGCCATCAGCCTTCCCTGGCGTTCGGAGATATTCATGGCGAGGAAGAGGATCCCCGCCACCCCGGCCACCCCCATCAGGAACAGCCAGCGCAGCGCGGCCCCCGCGACGAACATCACCGCCAGCCCGGTCGCGCCGATGAGCGCCGTGTTCCCCATGTCCACCTCGAACACGACCGGAAGCAGGAGGAGCCCGAGAACCCCCATTGGCGCGGCAAACCCCATCAGGAACCCCTTGGATTCCTCCTCGAATTTCGAAAACCACCAGGCGAGGAAAAAGAGGGCCGCGATTTTGGCGAGCTCGCTCGGCTGGAGGGCCCCCACGCCGATGTTGATCCAGCGGGACGAGCCGTTGAGCCGGAGCCCGACATGCGGGACGAAGCAGAGCAGCAGGAGGACGAACGCCCCGGCAAACCAAACCCACCAGCTCCGCTCCCAAAAATGGTAATCCGTGCGGGCGGCGAAGACCGCCGCCACGAGCCCGACACCCAGCCACATCACCTGGCGCTTGACGAAAAAGTAGATGTCCCCGTGGCTGTCACGCGCGAAAGCGCTCGTGCTGAAAAGCATCACGACGCCGAGGACCACGAGGCCCGCGACGGTCAGCAAGAGAAAATGGATGCCGTGTTTTTGCATGCAGGTGATCGTCCGCAGGGGGCCCGGGGACCCTCCCCGGCCCCGCCTACTACGGGATGATCAGTTTTTGGCCGATTTGGAGTTTTGTCGGATCTTTGATGTCGTTGGCTTTGATCAGCCCGGTGTAGCTGACCTTCATTTTTTTTGCGATCGAGTAGGGGTTGTCCCCCTTCACGACCGTGTAGGTCTTGTCGGAGGCGGCTGGTTTCGGGTCTGCTTTCGGAGGCTCGGCCACCGCCGGTTTTGTCGCGGGGGCCGTCTCTGCCGTCTTCGCGACCGGAGTCGGTTTGACATCCGGGTTTTTGACGGCGGATGCGACCGGTTTGGCCTCGGCGGTCCTGACCTCGGGGGTTTTCCCGACGGGAGCGGCTTTGGTTTCCGTGGCCTTGGCCGACACGGGGGCCTTCGCGTCCGACACCGGTTTGACCTCCGGGGCCTTCGCGGCGGCGGGTTCCGGTTTGGCGGGGGTTTTTGCGGGGATCTTGAGCACCTGGCCCACGCGAAGGGAGGAGTTGCCGCCGATGCCATTTGCCTGTTCGATGGCCTCGACAGTGGTTTTGTGCCCGGTTGCGATCCGGGTGAGGGTATCCCCGGCCACGACGGTATGCGTGGGGATGTCCGCCTCCGCCTGGCTTTTCGCGGATGTCTTGTTCTGGGCCGCCGGGGGGAGGCCGGACGAGTTCTTTCCTGGGGCGGTGACGACAGCCGGGGCGGAGGCCGCCTGTTTGGCCGCGGCCGGTTTCGCGCGGTCCGGGGCGGCATGCCGCCCCTTCAGGCTGTTGAATGCGAAGACGCCGCCGACGGCGAGAACATGCAAGACGAGGACGACGATCAGAGCATGGGAAAACTTCATGTTCGGCTCGGATTCCTCCTCGAAATCCCCGAAGTCTTTCCCGCTGGTTGCGGCCCGCGCGTGCAGGGTTCGCACCATCCGGCGCGGGACCCGGCGGGGGGTTGGCGGACGTGGTGTGGGTTTCATTTTCATGTGGGATTATTGTTTGGGCTTGAGTTGGTGGGTTTGTATTTTGAAAAGGTTGCCGCGTTCCCCGTAGTTGCGGAACATGTCGAACGAAGAGGTGCCCGGGGAAAAAAGCACCACGTCGCCGACCGCAGCCAGACCGGACGCGACCGCGACCGCTTCTTCGAGGCCCGAGGCCTTGTGGCATGTCACGCCGACCCAGGAATCCGCAATCCGGTCCTTCATCTCCCCAATGAGCACGGCGGCGCGGACCCTCTCGCGCACGAGGGGGGCGATCGCGTCGAACTCGAACCCTTTGTCCTTGCCTCCCGCGATCAGGACGATCGGGGAAGTTTGCGAGCGGATCGCCATTTCCATGGCATCGAGGTTCGTGGCCTTGGAGTCGTTGATCCAGCGGACCCCGTCCAGCTCGCGCACGAACTCGCAGCGGTGGGCGGGCGCGGTGTAGCCGCTGACGGCAGCGGCCATGAGGTCGAACTCCACGTCGAGAGCGCGGCCGATGGCGAGCGCGGCCATCAGGTTCTCCGCGTTGTGGATGCCGCGCAACCTGGTCTCCTCCTGATCGAGGATCGTCCGCCCCCCGAAGCGGATCCGGCTCCCCTGCAAGGTAAAATCCGCGTCGTCGCGGTGGGCGCTGAACGTGATCCTGCGGGCGGCGAGGGGGGGGAGTTCGGAGGTCGCGTTGACGACCGCGATGTCCGAGGCGGTCTGGTTCTCGAAGATGCGGAGCTTCGCGTCGCGATACTCCTTCATGCCGGGATACCGGTCGAGGTGGTTGGGGCTGAGGTTCAACCACACCGCCACCTGCGGGTGGAACGACCGGACCGTTTCGAGCTGGAAGGAACTCACCTCGAGGACCATGACGTCCAGCTCGTGGCTCGACCGCGCCGCAGCCGCGAAAGGAAGACCGATGTTCCCGCTCGCCATCGTGCGGACTCCGCAGGCTCTCAGCATCTCCGTCGTGAGCTCGGTGGTCGTCGTCTTCCCGTTGGTGCCGGTGATGGCAACCGCCGGGCACGAACATTCCTCGAACGCCAGCTCCAGCTCCCCGATGACCGGGATTTTCTTTTTCAGCACGTTCTGCACGAGGGCGACCGCAGGATCGATTCCCGGGCTGAGAACCGCCACATCGTAGAATGCGGGGTCGGCATCCGCCGCATCCCCGAGAATCACGCGGATCCCGCGGGCCTCCAGGGCGACCGCCTTCTCGCGGACGACCGCTCCGACGCCGCTTTCGCACACGGTCACCCTCGCGCCTTCCTCGCACAAAAGCAGGGCGGCGGCCTCGCCGCTGTGGCCGAGTCCCAGGACAACCGCATTTTTCCCGCTGTAGATCATTTCAACGAAGTTTAAGGGTGGCGAGGCCGAGCAGGGCAAAGAGAACGGACATGATCCAGAACCGGACGATCACGGTGTTTTCCTTCCAGCCGCTGAGCTCGAAATGGTGGTGGAGCGGGGACATCTTGATGATCCGTTTTCCGGTCAGCTTGAAACTTGCGACCTGCAGGATGACCGACATGGCCTCGATCACGAAAACGCCGCCCACGATCACGAGGAGGAGCTCCTGTTTGCAGCAGATGGCGACGGCCCCGAGCATCCCCCCGATGGCCAGCGAACCGGTGTCGCCCATGAAAACCCGCGCCGGGTGCGCGTTCCACCAGAGGAATCCCAGGCAGGCACCCAGCAGCGCCACGCACAGGACGGTCAGCTCGCCGGAGTAGACCACGAACGGCACCTGCAGGTAGGTTGCGGCCTTGATGTTGCCGGCGAGGTAGACCAGGACCGCGTAAGCTGCGGCGACCGTGGCCGTGCAGCCGGTGGCCAGCCCGTCCAACCCGTCGGTCAGGTTCACCGCGTTCGAGGTGCCGACGAGCACCAGCAGATAAAAAACAAATGTCCCCCAGCCCAGGCTGAAGATGAGGGGTTCCTTCGAGAAGGGGATGTTGAGCTGTTGCGCGATCCCGGAAAGCTTGGGGTTGGCCAGGAAATAAATCGTGAAGATCGCGGCGAGCAGGCACTGGAGCGCGAATTTCAGCCGGCTGCTGATCCCATCCGAGCTCTTCTTCGTCACTTTCAGCCAGTCGTCGTAAAACCCGATGGCCCCGAGAAACAACGTGCTGAAAAGCACGAGCCAAACAAAGGGATTTTCCGGTTTCGCCCACAGCAGGGTCGAAATGACGATCGATCCGACAAGCAGGATCCCCCCCATCGTGGGGGTTCCTTTTTTCGCCCCGTGCAGCTCGAAGAGTTTGTGGACTTCCTCCTTGCTGCGGATCGGCTGGCCGAATTTGAGCGAGATGAGTTTCCGGATCACCCAGTTTCCGAAAACCAGGCTGATCAGGAAGGCCGTGATCCCCGCGCAAATCGCGCGGAACGTGATGTAGGAAAAAACGTTGAACGCCTTGATGAAGTCGTTGTCGACCCCCTGTTTCTGCACCCACTGGCTCAAATCGGAAAGGTAGTAGAGCATTATTGTTCGAAATGTTTGAGGACGGATTCCATGCGGGCGGAGCGGCTTCCCTTGACGAGCACGATATCGCCGGGCCGCGCCAGGTTGACGAGCATGAGCGAGGCCGAGGCGGTGTCGTCGACCTCGTGGATCCGGCCGAGACCCGCTTCGCGCGCCGCGCCCGCCAGGGGAGCAGTTTCCGCGCCGACCGTGATCAGGATGTCCACATTTTTTCCGGCGGCGGCCCCGGTGCGGCGATACCCCTCCAACTCGTATCCGCCGAGTTCGCCCATGCGTCCGAGGACGGCAATCCTGCGTCCGCCGCCGGGGAGCGCGCGCAGGGTCGACAAGGCGGCCACCATGGAATCCGGGTTGGCGTTGTAGGTGTCATCGAGGAAGGAAATCCCGCGGATGATGCGGTGCTGGAGACGGCCCCCGGCAAGGCGTGTTTGAGGGAGTCCCGAGACCGCCTCCTCGGGGGAAAGGCCGAATTCGATCCCCGCTGCGACGGCGAGCAGGGCATTGCGGACCATGTGGGTGCCATTGCAGGGGATGGAGGTTTCGATGGAGCGCCCGCCTGCGCGGACCATGAACCGGCAGCCTTCGATGGACTCGACCAGGGAGCCGGCCGTGATGCCCCCGGAGGAAAGCCCCGCGCGGACGACGCGGGCCTTTGTCCGCGAGGCGACGAGGTCCGAAAGGTCGTCCTCTGCGGAAAGCACGACAAACCCCTCCTGCGGGACGGCCTCCGCGAGCACCCCTTTTTCGAGGGCGATGGCCTCGCGGGTTTCCATGTATTCGATGTGGGCGATGCCGATGTTGGTGATGATGGCGGCATCGGGTTTCGCCAAAGCGACCAGCGGGGCCATCTCGCCGGGGTGGTTCATGCCGATCTCCCACACGGCCGCGGAATCCGCCGTGGTGGCGGAGAGGATCGAAAGCGGCACGCCGATGTGGTTGTTGAAATTCCCTTCCGTCTTCACGACCCGAAAACGCGACGCCAGCACGGCGGCGGCGAAGTCCTTCGTGCTCGTCTTTCCGTTGCTGCCGGTGATGCAGAGCGCCCGCAACTTCAACCGGGCCCGCCAGGCGGACGCAAGCCGGGTCAGCGCATCCAGGCCGGATGGGGCGAGCAGGACCGGAAACGCGGACGGCAGCGCCGAAGCTGCGGAGCCGTCCTCGACCAGCACGGCCGCGGCCCCCCGGGCCGCCGCGTCCCCCGCGAACAGGTTGCCGTCGAAGCTGTCGCCGCGAAGCGCGACATAAAGATCGCCGGGCCGGATCGTCCGCGTGTCTTTGGAAATGCGGGAAACCGGCGCGCCCCCGTCGCCGCGGAGGATTTCCGCCCCGGCCATTTTTGCGATTTCGTCGAGTGGAAGCGGGTCCATGTCCTCAGTCCTCCGCCTTCTTGTGGGCCATCGCCTTCCCGGCGACTCCGACATCGTCGAACGTGATCCTGCGGTCCGCGAACTCCTGGTAATTCTCGTGGCCCTTGCCGGCGATGAGCACGATGTCGCCCGCGCGCGCGAGGTCGATGGCACGTCGGATCGCGCTTTCGCGGTCCGTGATTTTCTCGAAATTTGCGCCGCGCATCCCGGCCTCCACATCCCGGATGATCGCCTCCGGCTCTTCGCGGCGGGGGTTGTCCGAGGTGATGATCGTCCAGTCGGAAAGTTCCTCGGCGGCGGCGGCCATGAGCGGGCGCTTGGCGCGGTCCCGGTCGCCGCCACACCCGAAGACCGTGACGAGCCGGGTCGGCTTCAAATCCCTCAGCGTGCGGAGAACATTTTTCAGGGCATCGTCGGTGTGGGCATAGTCCACGAAGACCTGGAAGTTGCGTTTGGCCATGACGCGTTCGAGGCGTCCGGGCACCTGGGGGGCGGAGGCGAGAGCGGCGACGGCCCCGCGCAATTCCACGCCGCAGGCCGCCGCAGCCGCAAGCGCCGCGAGCGCGTTGTAGATGTTGAAGAGCCCGATCAGGGGCATGCGCACCAGGAAACTTTTCTTTTTCGCATCGAGCTGGAACACGGATCCCGTCCCGTCAAACTGGATGGCGCTCGCGCGGAAGTCCGCCCCGACGCCACGCCCGAACGTGGCCGTCCGGATCTTTTTCCCGAACCGCTCCACGAGCAGGTGGCCGTGCCGGTCGTCGGCATTGATGACCGCCCTGCCCTTCTTTCCGGTCTGGGCGGCCAGGCTCTCGAAGAGGAGGCACTTCGCCTCGAAATAGGCATCCATCGTGCGGTGGTAGTCGAGGTGGTCCTGCGTGAGGTTGGTGAACACCGCCGCGTCGAACCCGATGCCTCTCACGCGGTGCTGGACGAGCGCGTGGCTCGAGACCTCCATGACGACGGCCTTCGACCCGCTGTCGCGCATGCGGGCCATCATTTCCTGCAGGTCCACGGATTCGGGCGTGGTCCGCGGCGCGGAAATTTCCTCGGTCCCCACGACGTATTTCACCGTCCCGATGAGGCCGCTGCGGAGCGGAGCGGAATCCAACAGGTGCTTCGCGAGGAACGCGGAGGTCGTTTTCCCGTTCGTCCCCGTCACCCCGACGCATTTCAGGGACCGGTCGGGATGGCCGTGGAAAGCGGCCGCGATGTCGGCCATCGCCGCCCGCGCATCCGGCACGGTCACGACCGGGCACCCGCAATCCCCGACCCGGGATTCCGCCACCACTGCGGCCGCGCCCTTGTCTGCGGCCTGCCGCGCAAACTCCGCCCCGTCCGCCTTCACGCCCGGCAGCGCAAAAAAAAGGCTGCCGACACCGGCCGTGCGGGAGTCATACGAGAGGGAGGAAACCTCGGGGTCGGCGAGGATGGCCGGGATTCCGGCGGATTGCAGAAGGGGCGCGAGCTTCATGGGTCAGTTCGTCCTTTCCTGTTTTTGGTCGCGCAGCGCGAGCGGACCGGCCGGCTCCGCGCGAAGGGCGGGCACCAGGTCGAGGTAACGCGCCGCGCGTTCTCCGATCCGCGAAAAAACCGGCGCGGCCACCAGGCCGCCGTAGTTCAAATTCGAGGCCACTTTCGCATCGTCCAGCATGACCAGGCACACGAAGCGCGGGTTTTCCTGCGGCAGGTAGCCGACGAATGACACCACGTATTTCCCCTGCGCATACCCGCCGTTGGGGCTGACTTTTTGCGCGGTGCCAGTCTTCCCCGCGACGGTGAACCCGGCGATCCTCGCCAACTGGGCCGTGCCTCCCTCGCCCACCACCCCGGTGAGGGCGTCGCCCACGAAGCGGGCGATTTTTTGGGGGACCACCTCCCGGACAACCTTCGGCGGCTTGTCGAGGACGACCCTCCCGTCAGAATCCTCGACGGAGCGGACGATCTGCGGAGCCAGAAGCCTTCCGCCGTTGGCGATCACCGACATGCCCATGGTCATCTGCAGGGGGGTGACCGCCACCGATTGCCCCATCGGCATGCGCGTGATCGTCAGCTTGTCCCAGCGGTGGGGCGGATGCACGAGGCCGGGGATTTCGCCGGGAAGCTCGATGCCCGAGCGCTCGCCGAACCCGAACCGCCGCACATACTCGTAGAACTTCGTGTCCCCCATCATCAGCCCCATTTTCGCCGAGCCGATGTTCGAGGATTTCACGAGAATGTCGTGAACGCCCATCGAACCGTAGCCGTGGTGGTCGCGCAGGATCTTTCCGCCATAAGCGAACGCCCCGTTCTCGCAGAAAATCGAAGTCCTCTCGTCGACCCTGCCCTCGTTGAGCGCGCCGGAAGCCACCACGATCTTGAACACGGAACCGGGCTCGACCATGTCGATGATGGCCCGGTTTTTCATCTGCTCCGGCCTCGCCTCACCGGGACGGTTCGGGTCGAAACACGGGCGGTTTGTCATGGCGAGAATTTCGCCCGTGTTCGGGTCCGCGATGATGCCGACAGCCATTTCGGGCCTGAGGTCTTTGAAGGCGCAATCGAGTTCCTCCTCAAGGATCGCCTGCAACCCCATGTCGATGGTCAGCCGCACGTTGAGTCCATGGACCGCGGGCTCTTCCTGCCCCCGGTAGAGCATGATCTCCCGTCCGGTCCTGTCGTGCTCGATATAGCGGTATCCGTCCCGCCCGCAGAGGGATTTCTCCATCGTCGCCTCCACGCCCTGGATGCCGGCCCCGTCGTGATCCATGAAGCCGAGCACGTGCCCGAGCATCCGCCCATTCGGGTAGGTGCGGACGGCGTCCTCCTCGGAATAGAGCCCGCGCACGTTGGCGTCCTGGAGCGCTTTCCCGAGCGCCAGGGCTTTCTCCTCGGCCAGCCCGCGGCGGATGACGATATACTTTCTCCCGCTCGTGAGTTTCGAGCGGAGTTCGGTCTCGTCGATCTCGAGAAAAGGGGCCGCGAGCCTGGCAAGAGCGGCGGGATCTTTGATATGCGAGCCATCCGCCACCACCGTGCGGACCGGCAGGTTCGATGCCAGCAGTTCCCCGTTGCGGTCGAAGATCAGCCCCCGCCTCGCGTGGAGCACCTTCCGCATCGTGTGTTTTTCCGCGGCCATCTGCGAGTATTCCTGGTGTTTCGCCACCTGGAGTTCGATCAGCCGGGCCGAGTAGGCAGTAAAAACCATCGCGACGGCAGCACAGGCAAGGCCGGTGCGTGTGCGTGCCGTCCACCTCATTGGCGGATTCCTTCGTTGAAGGCCGTGCGGAGGACGCCATCGGCCGTGGCCTGCGCCGGAGGGGTCAGGCGAGCGATCACGTTGTCCTGGATCGGCTTCATGGAAATGAAGCCCTCCGCGATCCGCTGCTGCAGCATCTGGCGCGAGGAAAGCTTGGTGACGCGGGCCAGCAGCGTCTCGTTCAGGGAGCGCGCGTTCGCGATCCTCCGCTCCATCTGCCGGATTTCCTCCGCGAGCGCGAACTGCTGGTTCTTGATGTAAAGAAAGCACAGCCCGCTCGCCCCGAGGAAGGCGGCGACGAGCAGCCAGCGGATCAGCGAGGACAAATGGACCGGGTTGACTTGTTTTCTGCGGTTGATGTTCATGGCGTGGTCTCCTGCAGTTTTTCCACGACGCGGAGTTTGGCGCTCCGGGAGCGGGGATTGTTCGCGATTTCTTCGGCTCCCGCATCCATGGGATGCGGTGTCAAAAGGCGGAAAAGGCGGTCGGGATTCCGGCGTGGCTCCGGCCATTCCGGGCGGTCGATCCACTCCTGGCTGCGGTCCCGGAAGAAGTGTTTGACGATCCGGTCCTCGAGCGAGTGGAAGGTGATCACCGCGAGGCGTCCGCCGGGAGCGAGGGCGGCGGGGATGGTCTCCAGCGCCTCCCGCAAAGCGCCGAGCTCGTCGTTGACCGCGATCCGGAGCGCCTGGAACACCCGGGTCGCGGGATGTCTGCCGCCCGTGCGCGGGGCGACCGAGGAGACGGCGGCGGCGAGGTCGAAGGTTGTCGCGAACGGGTGCCGCGCGCGCAGGGCCCCGATCCGGGCGGCGATCTGCATCGCGCGGGGCTCCTCGCCGTATTCCCGGAAAATCTTCGCGAGCTCGGCCACAGGGGCCGTGTTGACCAGGTCCGCAGCGCTCGGGGCGGCGGAGCGGTCCATCCGCATGTCCAGCGGTCCGTCCTTCATCAACGCGAACCCGCGCTCGGCCGTGTCGAGCTGGTGGGACGAGACCCCGATGTCCAGCAGCGCTCCCGCCAGGCCGCGACTTTCCCCCAGATCGTCCAGCACGCGTCCCGCCTCGCGGAAATTCGCCCCGACGATCCGGACCCTGCCGCCGAACCGCTCCAGCCTCCGCCGGGCCTCCGCCACGGCGTCCGCGTCCCGGTCCAGCCCGATGACCTCCGCGCCGCATTCCAGAATGCGCTCGCTGTGCCCGCCTCCGCCCAGCGTCCCATCCAAAAACAACATGCCCGGCGCGGGGCGCAACAGGGCGGCGACTTCGTCCACCATCACAGGCACATGGTAAACGGCACCGTTCTCGTCAGTTCTTTCCAAGGGTGTTTCCAGAAGGTCTTCGCAATCCAAGAAGTTCATAGGCATTCCGGGGTCGGATTTTGATGGTGGCGTGCCCGCGGGATTTTCCGTCTCCGGGTTTTCCGGCGTGGAAACCGAAAGAAAATGACCGGCCGCCTTTTGCCATCAGGTGGGTGTTCTCATGCGGTTGGCGCTTTCATGTCACAGGCCGCTCTCCTCGGCTGCGGCCTGCAGGGCCGACCTGTTGGCGGATTCGTTCGCCTGGAAATTTTCCAACGACCAGATTTCGATGCGCCCGGGGGAACCCGCGAAAACCACGTCCCCGCCGAGCTGCGCCCACTCGCAGTGGGACTCGGGAAGGAGAATCCGCCCTTGCTTGTCCGTGCTCACGGCCCGGGCCGAAGCATAAAAGGCGCGGATCGCCCCGCGCTTCTGCTGGGGGCTCAAACGGGATTCCTGGAACTTTTGCTCCCACTTCCCCAACTCCTCCTGCCGCATGACCATCAAAAACCGCTCCGTCGGGTGGGGGACAACATGGAATTCGTCGCCTTCGCCGGAAACCCATGCCGACGGAACCGCGACACGTTTCTTCGCGTCCAGCGAACGCGGAAACGTGCCTGAAAATACCGTCGCCTTTGTGGATTCCAGCCCCATGTTCTCTTAGGTTTTAAGTGGCCTATTACACCACATTGGCCCACCTTTCACCATTTTTCCCCACCCAGGTCAATAGAAATCTGCATTTTCCAATTGAATTGATCCGGCATTTGACTTGAATGGCCCGCCACGATGAAAACCGATCTCCTCTCCGCGTGCCGTTCCTCCATTTTGGTTTGCGATGGGGCGATGGGCACGCAGCTCATGATGAGGGGTCTCGCGCCGGGGGAATGCGGGATGCGCTGGAACGAGGATCGCGCCGCCGATGTGGGGGCCGTCCACTCCGCCTACGTGCGGGCCGGATGCCGGTTGATCACGACGAATTCCTTCGGGGGCACGCGCGCGATGCTCGGGCGGCACGGGTTCGGCGATCGGGTGGAGGATTGGAACCGCAAAGCTGCGGCCCTCGCGCGCGCGGCGGCAGGCGCGGGCGGCTGGGTCCTCGGGGATGTCGGGCCGTTCGGGGATTTTCTCGAACCCTTGGGCGATACCTCGGAGGACGATCTGCTCAAAATATTCGGCGAGCAGATCGGGGCGTTGGCCGAGGGCGGAGCGGATGCGATTCTGGTCGAGACCATGAGCGATCCCGCCGAGGCCGTGGCCGGAATTCGCGCCGCCAAATCCGTCTCCGGGCTCCCGGTGATGGCGACCTATGCCTTTCAAAAATCCGCCGACGGTTTCCGAACGATGATGGGCGCATCCGCAGGCGAAGCCATCGCGACGGCTCTCGGCGCGGGCGCGGACATCGTGGGAGCCAACTGCGGCACCGACCTGTGCCTGGACGACTACGTGGCTCTGGCAAAGGACCTCAAGGCCGCAGCGGGGACGGCTCCCGTGATTTTGCAGCCGAATGCCGGGGCCCCAAAAAACACCCCGGATGGAGTCGCTTACGAGGCCACGCCGGAGGAGATGGCCGACGCCGCGCTGCGCCTGCGAGATGAGGGAGTCTCGATCCTCGGGGGATGCTGCGGGACGACCCCGGTCCATTTGGCGGCCATGTCGGAGGCATTGGCCTGATATGAAGAGCACCGCCGAAATCGAGGTGGAGTCGGGCGGGCGGACGCGTCGGCTGAAAGCGGGCGGGCTCGACCGGACGCTCGCCGAGATCCTGTCATCCGCCGGGTTCCCGCTCAACACCCGCTGCAGCCAGCGCGGGCTGTGCCGGGGATGCCACGTGATACTGGAAGGGAACCCGCCCCGGGACCTGCTCGCCTGCCAGCATCGTCTCGGTGCGGGGGAATCGATCCGCATCGCCATCCCGGGGCGTTCGCTGCTCTCGCACCCGCCCTCGGTCGTCAGCGATTTTCAAACCGGCGTCCCGTCCGGCAGCGACCCGATTTTCACCGGGTCGGGAACTCTGGGCGTGGCACTGGACATCGGGACGACGACCGTGGCCATGCTGCTCGCGGAGCTGGCCAGCGGGAAGGTTCTCGCCAAGGCGACCGCCCTGAACGCCCAGGTGGCCCGCGGGGACAATGTCCTCACCCGGATCCATCTTTGCCAGACGGACAAAACGAACATCGGGCTCCTGAAGGACGATTTTTGGGAGAAGACGTTCCGCCCGCTTCTCGGGGTGCTGTTCGAGGAGTCGGGAGCGACGATCTCCGACGTGGCCGGCGTGGTCGTGGCGGGGAACACCACGATGCTGCACATCGCCTGCGGGGCGGATCCCACACCGCTCGGGACCGTCCCGTTCACCCCCGCGTTCCTCGACCAGCGGGAATTCACGGGCGATCTCTTCGGCCTTCCCCGCGCGGTCCGCGTGATTTTCCTCCCGGGCATCTCCGCCTATGTCGGCGCGGATATTTCCGCCGGGGCCGCGTGCTGCGGGGTGCGCTACGGGACCGGCCCGCAGTTGCTCGTGGATGTCGGCACCAACGGCGAAATCCTGCTCTGCGGGCCGAAGGGGAACCTCTCCTGCGCGACGGCGGCGGGGCCGGCCTTCGAGGGGTGCGGGCTCCTCTGCGGGATGCGTGCGGCCCGCGGCGTCGTCGGGAAGATTTCCATGAAGGCGGAACCCTTCGGTGTCGGTTTTGAAACGATCGGCGGCCCCTGCGCCTCCCCGCATGGGATCACGGGATCGGCGTATGTGGATTTTCTGGCGGAGGGCAGGCGGGCCGGGCTGCTGCTGGAAAACGGACGCTTCGACCGGAGGCTCGTGGCATCGCATCCCGCGCATTTCCGCCAGGAGGAAAACGGCCTCAGCTTCCTCCTCTCGCCCGGCCTTCCGGACCTGCGCGTCGGAGAGGTCGATGTGGCCCTCCTCCTGCAGGCCAAGGGCGCGATCGCCGCAGGGATCGAAACCCTCCTCGCCCTTCAAAGCCTCCCGGCCTCCGGGATTGACCGGCTGTTCCTGGCCGGGGGATTCGGGCTCCACCTTTCCATCCCGAACGCCATCGCCTGCGGGCTTCTCCCGGGTTTCACGGCGGGTCAAATTTCCGCCGTCGGCAACACCTCCCTCGGCGGGGCCTACCTCGCCATGCTCGACCGTTCGCTCGCCGCAGAGATGGCGGACCTCGACGCCGCGACGATCGAGCTCAACCTGGACCCCGGCTTCGAGGACCGCTACCTCGACCACCTCTCGCTGCCGTGAAACAACACAAAACCCGGCTTGTTTTTCCCCCCGCTTCGTGCGGATGTTACCGGTGAATCCCATGACTCCCGAACCTTCCCGCCATATTTTTACCGACTTCGATTCCACCTTGGAGGAACTGAGAAAGAACGTGCTGATGATGGCCAGCCTCACCGTCCGCAACATGGACAACGCCCGCAAGGGCCTCTTCGAACGCGACGAGGACTGGTGCAACACGGTGATCGCGGACGACGAGGAGATCGACACCCTCGAAATCCAGGTCGACCGGGATGGCATCGAAACGATGCTGCGCTTCCACCCGGTGGCCTCGGACTTGCGGCAGGTCATCGCGGCGATGAAAATGAGCGTCAACCTGGAGCGGGTCGCCGACCAGACAGTCGGCATCGCGCGCCGGGCCCGGAAGCTCAACGCGAACGCCCTGTTGCCGGAAACCGCTGAAATCGAACCGCTGTTCCGCCATGCGGAATCCATGCTGCTCGATGCGATCAAAGCCTACGCCGACCAGAACACCGACCTGGCGCGCACACTCAAACCCCGCGACCGCGAACTCGACGCCTTAAACCGGAATTTCGCGAACAAGCTCACCGAGCTGATGCCGAAGCGCCCCGAGCACATCCAAGGCTACCTCGAGATGATTTTCATCGCCCGCTTCCTCGAGAGGATCGGCGACCAGGCCACGAACATCGCGGAAGACACCGTCTTTGCCGTGGCCGCCGAGGACATCCGCCACCTCCAGGCCGGGTAGCCCCGGCGCTGTCCGCTTGAAGGAGCGAGGACAGCCCCCACTCACGAAGCGGCGATCTCGTAGTCGCGGAGATAGCAGCCCGGATCCTCCGCCCATACGTCGCCGGACTTCTGGAACGCCCGCACACGCAGGCCGCCGCCGCAGACCCCCCGAAACCGGCATTGCCCGCACCGCCCCTTCAAACGCGGCAGGCGGTCGCGGAACTCCGAGAAAAGTTCCCTGCCCTGGCTTTTCTTCCAGATCACGCTGAAGGGCCGGTCCTTGACATTCCCGAGCTTGCAGCCCCGACAGCATTGGCCGGGATGGACATTGCCCTGGCTGTCGATGCTCGAGATCGCGAGACCGGGGGCGCACCCGCTTCTCCCGCCCCGCTTCAGCGCGCGCCAGATCGCATCCGCGCGCCCCGCATCCCGCCGCCTCATGAGAAGCCAGAAAAACACCGCGTCAGCCGGCTGGCCAAGGGCGAACACCTCCCGCGGATCGCCCTCCCGGTGCCAGCGCAAAACGGCGTCCGCGACCATGCGCATGGCACGCCTCGCTTTCGCCGCCGGGAGCAACCCGCCCCCGGCCCCGCGGCCGTTGTCGCCGTCCAGGTGATGGATGCAGACACGCGGGATCTCCTCCTCCTCGATGAAGCGGAAGATTTCCGCAAGCTGGCCGGTGGTCTCCCTCGTGAGATTCAGGCGGAGGACGGATTTCTGCCCCGTTCCGCGGCAATGCCGGAAGGCCTCGACCGCTCTTTTGAAGGCCCCGGGACGCCCGCGGAAGCGATCGTGGTTTTCGCCGGTCCCGTCGAGGGATATCCCGACATACGCGACCCCGAGATCCTTCAACCGCTCGGCCGCATGCGAGTCGACCCGCGTGCCGTTGGTGGAAACGGTCACCTGCAGGCCGCGCTCGACCGCGTATCCGGCCACATCGAAAAAATGGGGGTGCAGCATCGGCTCCCCCCCGGAGAACAGGACGGCCGGCACCCGCGAGCCGGACAAATCGTCGACCACGGCGACCATTTGATCGAGCGTGAGCTCGCCCGGATAGTGTTTGGGCGCAGAATCCGAGGCGCAGCGGACGCAGCGCAGATTGCACCGGCGGGTGATCCTCCAGACAACGACCGGTTTGCGCTCGGACACGTTTCCCGTCGCCCCCAGCCACCCGCCCCGGATCGCACCGTCCACCCGCTGCGTGCCACAGAGCAGTTTTGTCACATCGATCATAGCTGAGGCATCCTGGTGGATTATGGAGTCCCGGGCCGCCGGGGTCTTTGATTTCGGTCAAGCAAATGCCTCAAATGCGCCGACTCCAAAACACCGGAAAGATCGCTTTGACCTCGGGCGGCAATCGACTATTTCTTTCCGGGACGATGGCAACCGAGAGCGAGAGGATCGATTGGGATCAGTTGGACATGATGGCCGACGGATACACCCGGGATTTTGTGGAGATCTACCGGGAGTTTATCGGCCAGACACCGGAATTGCTCGACGCCTTGGAGAAGCATCTGCGCGACGACAATCTCGCTGCGGCAAGGGACGCGGCCCACAAAATCAAAGGCAGCTCGGCCAATTTCGGTTTTGTGGGGGTGAGCGGCCCCATGTCGCGGCTCGAGATGAAGGCGAAGGAAGAGGGGAGCCTGGAAGGAGCGCCGGAGGCGATGCTGGAGGCGCGCGAAAATTTCGAGGGAGCGAAGGCCGAGATCCGCGAGAAGCGCGGGATCTAGCGCCGTCCGCCAGCCAGAAATTCCCGGACGAGCTCGGCGATCACCTCTTCGTCCATCGGGCGGACCGGGCCGAGCGGGCGGCTGTTGATGACCGCCTCTGCAGTGGACTCCAGCACCTCCAGCCGGTCGAACGCGTCGAGCAGCGAGGTTCCCAGGACCATCACCCCGTCGTTTTCCAGCAGGCTGACCGGAAAGTCCGGGCGGGCCAGTCCGGCAAATGCGGACGGATCGCCGTAAACGGCCTCGAACGGGATCGTCCCGACATCGCGGAGAAAAATGTAGCTCTCCGGAATCGTCCGCGTGTCGAGGATCTCTTTGGAAACCGCAAACGCGGTCGCGTTGACCGGCGTGGCCATCGCGATCGCCTCGACGGAGGGATGCCGACGATACAGGGCCTCGTGCAGCGGCAGAGCCCGGCTGGCTGATTTTCCCTCCTCCGTTCCGTCCGGGCCGGCGAGCACGAGGTCGGCGGGCAGGAGGCTGGCGCGGTCGGCCCCGGCGGGGGTCATCAGAAACTCCCCCCCGCCCAGGCGCGCGGAGAACGTCCCCTGGCTGCTGATCAGCAGTCTCTGCTTGTATCCCCTGCGCACGAAATCGCACAACTCCCGCCGCAGGGCGCGCTCGCGGCAGGTGGCCGGTCCGGGGCGGAAGGATTTTCCCGACACCCTGCGGGCCCCGGCAAGGGCGATGCGCCCGGGGTCAAGGACTCTTGCCCCGCCGAGCGCCCCGGCCTTGATCAAGGTCTTCGCGGTGAATTCCAATGTCTCGAACCGCGTGAACGCCGATTGAAAATCCTCCCCGCCCACCACCACGCCGTGGTTCTCGAGCATCACGCACGACGGGCCCCCGGCGAACACCCCCGCGATCCGCTCACCCAGCAACCGGCTCCCGGGCAGCGCGTAGCCGGCAAACCCGACCTCGCCGCAGATCGCGCGCGACTTCGGGAACAGCCGCGTGTCCGGGGCTTTCCCGCAAATGCTGAATGCCACGAGCGCGACCGGGTGGGCGTGCACGATGCCGCGCAGGTCCGGCCTGGCACCGTAAATCCCCAGATGGAACGGCAGCTCGGAGGAAGGTTCGTGGCTCCCCGCCACGGTCCCGTCCGCCCGCACCGCCACGATATCCTCGCGCCTCAGCGCGCCCTTGTCGACACGCGCCGGGGTAATCCAGACGGTCCCCTCCCCATCGCGGATGGAAAGGTTTCCGCCGGACGTGGTCGTCATCCGGTAGCTGTAAATCCGCTCCATCGCGGCAACGAGGCGGTCGGCGGGGTGGAGGATGTCGCGTCCGGGCATGGGGGAGCCTTGCACGGCGTTCCGGGGAAAGAAATGCAAAACGGCAATGGACTCCCGGTTTTTCCTCCTGCTATTCAATGGGGGCGTGAAGCCGACCCTTCTTGCCGCCAAGAGCCCGGGCAAGGATCTGCAGGGCGTCCTGCGCCGCCTCGTGGCGGGCGTCGCGAGGGACATCGACGCGCTCCCGGCGCGGGCGGAGGACCGCGTGCACGACATCCGGGTCCGGATGAAAAAATTCCGGGCGGTCCTGCGGCTGGCGGAACCCTCCCTCGGGCACCCCGCATTCGAGAAGTCGGACACACTGGCCCGGAGCCTCAAGGATCACTTCGGGTCCGTGCGGGACGATGATGTCCAGGCGGAATTGCTGCTGGATCTCCTCGAGAAAACCGAGGCCCTCGCCACCACCGCCGCGCTGGGCCTCCGGTGCCGGAGCCCGGACCGTGATCCCGACCCCGCTCCCGCCCGCGAAACCTGCTCCCGGCTGGCCTCGCTGGTGGAGCATCTCCGCCTTGAAACACTCGCGCGCGACGAGGTCCTGGACGCCTGGCGGACGAGCTACCGGAACTCGCGCCGCACGATGCGCGCCTGCCGCAAGGACCTCAACGACGACTTTGTTTTCCACGAATGGCGCAAGCGGGTGAAGGCGTTTCTTTATCAGTCCGCCACGATCGGCCCCCCGGTCGACGCCTTCGTGCCGAAAACCGACCGCCTGGCCTCCGTGCTCGGCACCCACCACGACCTGTCGATCCTGACAGGGCGGCTGGCCGCCCGCCTGGCCGGATCGGACGCCGAACGCGCGGCGCTCGCAAGAAAAAGGCTCGTTGCCCGGAAGGCCCTGGTCATGGGACAGAAGCTCTTCGCGGAAAAACCTTCGGCAATCCACGGGAAAACCTGGCCCGGATGACATCAGGAGCCAGACCCTACAGCGAGTAGTCGCCCATGTAGAGCGGGAGGCGCAGTTGGCCGAGCCGGCGCCCGATGGTCAGGATGTCCTCGCCCATCAGCTGGTAGCGCTCGGCAAATCCTGTGATCCGGGCGAGCGCGAGCGGATGGTGGTTGACCTCCAGCAGCGACTTCCGCGTTTCCAGCGCCCACTCCCGCCAGTCTTCGACCGCCGCACGGATTTCGATCTCATCGAACTGCACGGACCCGCTCTTTTCAAACGCGGTCTGGACGGCGGCCAGCCGCGCCTCGAAAAGCGCCTCCATGCGCCGGATCCGCTTCCTGCCGACCTCGATGGCATCCTGCGGAATGCCGGGAGGGAGGCGGTCGAGCGTGATGGCAAAGTTCCCGCCGAGACCGGCGATGGAGAGCATGAGGGATTTGAGCAGGGCGGTCTCCCCTTGCGGGCAAATCGGCGGTTCCAGGTGCTCCAGCCGCACGTCCACCTCGCCGGGAATCAGGGCGAGCCGGGTCCGCACCCAAAGCGGAAGGTTCTCCCGCGCCAGCATCCTGCGGCAGATGCCGGTCGCCTCCACGAAGCGGTCGCGGATTTCCCACTGCGGGAGCGACGGCCAAAGCACCCGTTGAAAAATCGCCGACAGCACCAGCGCCAGGACGAGGCCAAAGAAAAATCCCACGATCTCCCGGAAGCCGACCGGCTCCTGGCCGTCGAGCCCGAGGATCCCGACAATCGCCAGCATGCCGAGCTGCATCGGGATCGTCATGCCCCGGTTTTTGAAGGACAGGTAGCCCCAGACAAACAGCCAGACGAAAAGCAGCGCGTTCATCACCGCATAGCTCGAAAGGAACGGGCTCGCCGCCATCAGCACGAGGCTCAGGATCACCAGGGCGGACACGTTCAGAGGAATGAGATGGAACGCCCGGCGGTCCCCCTGCCCTCCGGGGCTCGCCGCGTTCATCGCCGTGAAAACCCACGTGCCCAGGATGAACATCGCCCCGCCGGGCGGTCTCAGCCAGTTGTCGATGAGAAATGCGGCGACCACCGCCAGCCCGGACTTGATCCCGGTTTTGATCCAGAATGGCGGCGGCCAAGGCGAGACCAGCGGCACCGGCGTGAATTCCCGCTGCATCGGGTCCGCCGGCATCGAATCCAGAAGCGCATGGACCTTCCCGATCTCGGAGCGGATGTCATCCAACGCGGAGACCTGCAAACCCAGGATCATCGCCTGATCCGGGGGGATGCCCCGCACCACATCGCGCGCTCTCATCCCGAGGAATTTTTCATCCAGCCGGTCAAACGCCTCCGAGACGGACGCGCGCTTCCCGGCGCGGGAAACGGAAGTGGAGGCATTCCCCGCCAGGTCCGCCAGCGCCGCTTCGAGCGCGGCGTGCAAGCCATCCAGGGCTTCGCCGGCCTGCCGCCGGTAGACCGACTCCGGCGGGAGATCCTCGCGCAGGGTTGCGATGGCGCAGGCGATTTTCCCCAGGCAAACCGTCAGGTCGAAATACGTCTCGAGCCGTCGGCGAAAATGCAGGCTCTCCCTGGCCCCGAACTCCAGCAGCGTCCGCAGGCCGGAAATCCTCCCGGGAAAGTCCCGCGCCTGCCTGGCCCCGGACACATCCCCGGGATTCCCGCGAATCCCGGGAGCATTCGCCAGGCACTCCCTCAGATCCCCGAACGAGGCCCGCAGGTGGGCGAGAAATTCCACGCGGGAATAGCGTGGCCAGATCACGCTTTGCACGATCATCGTAACCACAATCCCCACCACGATCTCTTCGATCCGCCACAACATGAATGTCCACGAATTGTCCGGATCGCCCATCCCGTTGCCCGCCACCACGAGCGCCGTCATCCCGCAGAGGAGGAACGCATACGGATACCGGCTCTGGCCGAAGAGCGCCGTGCAGGAACCCACGATCAGCCCGAGCAGCACAAGAAAAATCAAAGGGTCCTGCTCGAACGCCCCGGTGACCAGATACCCGGCCACGCCGCCCACCACGGTTCCAATCAGCCGGAAGATCGATTTCTCGGCGATCGCCCCCACATATTGGGCGATCATCAGAACGAAAACCGTGAAGAGCGCCCACCCGGGCTCATCCAAACGCGCCCACAAGGAAATGAAAACCGCCAGCACCCCGGCCAAACCGAACTTCAACCCGTAACGGAATGCCAGGTCCCCGAAAAGTCCCCCAGCCGCATCAAGCGCGCGGGCTCCCCATGCGCGGAGGCCAACAAACGGACGGATGTGGGCGGCGATGTCCAAACAGGCCGTCTCCATACCACCCAAACGCATCCCCCGCAAGCGGCGGATGCCCGCCCAAATCCGCGTCACGCCAACGATGGGAGGGCGAACCTCCGAGTGAGCCCATTTATTACGGCTCAGACGGAGCTTCGCCCTCCCAGGACGGAGCTTCGCCCTCCCAGGACGGAGCTTCGCCCTCCCAGGACGCAGCTTCGCCCTCCCGCGCGTTTTGACCTGTGCAAAGCCGCGCCCAGTTTGCAGGTCCCGGTGCGGCTGCTTCGCCCTCCCGCGCGTTTTGACCTGTGCAAAGCCAGGGGGCGGGTGATACGGTGACGGGGTGCGATGACTGACAATTCCGAACCTCCTGGAAGAAGTGCGGACGAGATCCTCCGCAAGATGAACTTCTCCCGGCTTCTTCTCGAAAACATGGAAGCCGGTGTCGTGGCCTGCGACGAAAAGGGGAAGCTGCTCCTGCTCAACCGCGTGGCGCGCGAATGGCACGGGTTGGGCGCAGCCGACATCCCGCAGTCCGAGTGGGCGGAACAGTATGGTCTCTTCGCATCGGACGGGGTGACGCCGATGGCAACAGAAAATCTTCCGCTCGTCCGCGCGATGCGCGGGGAGCCGGTCCGGGATGTCGAGCTGGTCATCGCCACGAAGGACCGCCCCCGCCGCCACGTGCGCTGCAGCGGATCGAGGGTTTTGGACGAGGACGGACGTGTGGTCGGCGCCGCGATCGTCATGAACGACATCACCGAGCGTAAGCGGTCCAGGGAATTGTTCAGGCAAAGCGAGGAGGCGCTCCGCTCGAGCCGCGACATGCTCGCCCGGCTGACCGACCAGGTTCCCGGCGTGGTCTACCAATACCGCCTGTATCCGGACGGGCGCTCCTGCTTCCCGTTTTCCAGCCAGGGCATGAGTGCGATCTACGAAGTGACCCCGGAGGAAGTGCGGGAGGATGCCGCCCCGGTGTTCGGGCGGCTGCACCCTCTGGACCACGATCAAATCGTGGATGCCATCCACGAATCCGCCCGCACCCTGCAACCGTTCCATTGCGAGTTTCGCGTGGTCCTTCCCCGGCAGGGCTTGCGCTGGAGGCTGTGTGACGCGCTGCCGCAACGGATGGAAGACGGCGGCACGCTCTGGTATGGCGTCATCTCCGACATCACGGATCGAAAAAAGACCGAGGACGAGCTGCAAAACCTCCGGACCGCCGTCGACCAAAGCGCGAACACCATCGTCATCACCGACCCGGCGGGCCGCATCGAATACGTGAACCCCGCGTTCGAAAAGTCCACCGGCTATTCGGCCCAAGAAGCGATCGGGCAAAACCCCCGCGTCCTCAAATCCGGGCACCAGGACGCGGCGTTTTACCGGCGGATCTGGGCGACCATTTCCTCCGGCAAAATTTGGAGGGGGCAGTTTCAAAACCGGCGCAAGGACGGCACTCTCTACTGGGAATCGGCGACGATCTCCCCGGTTTTCAACGCCCTCGGAGAAATCACCCACTACATCGCCATCAAGGAAAACATCACCGACCGAAAGGCGCTGGAAGCCAACCTGATCGAGGCGCTCGACCGGGCGGAGTCGGCGAACCGCGCGAAAAGCGATTTTCTCGCCGTGATGACGCACGAGCTGAGAACCCCGCTCAACGGCGTGCTGGGGTTCGCCGAGCTCCTCGCCGAAACCCCCCTGAACGAGGAGCAGAAAGACTACGCGCAGACGATCAGAAGCAGCGGCACCCACCTCCTCGACATCGTCAACGACATCCTGGATTTTTCCAGCATCGAAAAAGGGCGCATGAACCTCGAGTCGGGCCCTGTCGCCATCGCGGAACTCGTGGAGTCCTCCACCCTCGCCGCCCGGAAAGCGGCCGCCGACAAAGGGCTGGAATTCCGGTGGGACGCGGCCCCCGACGTGCCGGCTCAGGCGGTCGGCGACGGTCGCCGGATCCGCCAGATCCTCATCAACCTTCTCGGCAACGCCGTCAAGTTCACCGACAAGGGATCCGTCCATCTCCGGGTCGCAGTGGCGTCTTCCTCCGGCCGGGCCATGCTGGAGTTTGCGGTCGAGGACACCGGCCCCGGACTCTCGTCCGACATGGTCGCCCTGCTTTTCAAGCCGTTCACGCAGGCCGACACCACGCTCCACCGCCAGTTCGAGGGCACGGGGCTCGGGTTGGCGATTTCGCAGCGACTCGCCACCGCCATGGGCGGGTCGGTCTCGGTCGTCTCCACTCCGGGCAAAGGCAGCACTTTCACTTTCCACCTTCCTTTGGAGGTCCCCGCAGACCCTTCGCAACAACGGTCCGACAGCCCGCCTGTTTTGGCGCAGCAAACCGCCGCAGAGGCTTCGCGGCAGACCCGTGCGGACCCCCTGTCCCAGGAAGTTCGTCCCGTGCTCGTCGTCGAGGATGACCCCGCCAACTCCACCCTCACCGGCAAAATGCTGGCATCCCTCGGATTTCAGGTGGAATTTGCGTTCGATGGGCAGCAGGCGCTCGCGGCATTTTCTCCGGGAAAGTTTGCCGCGATCCTCATGGATATGCAGATGCCGGTCATGGACGGGCTGGACGCAACAAGGAAAATCCGGGAGATCGAGGCCGCCTCCGCAGGCGGTCGCGTGCCGATCATCGCCCTGACGGCCAACGTGATGCCGGGCGACAGCGACCGTTGCTTCGCCGCAGGCATGGACGATTTTCTCTCCAAGCCGTTCAAAAAAATGAACCTCGCCGCAAAACTCACGGGCGCGGTCGAATGCGGGTGAGCCCGGATGCCGGACGAAAACCGCGCGGGCCTCAGTCGGCGCGCCCGGTCGCCACGAGAAACGGACGGATCATTTCCGCGAGTTCCTTGAAAGCGGCGAAATCCACCTGTTGCTGGCCGTCGCTCAGGGCCTCGGCGGGATTCGGGTGGACTTCCACGAGCAGGCCGTCGGCCTTGAGGGCGACCGCGCCGCAACAGAGCGCGAGGACGAGGTCGGCGCGCCCGCACCCCTGGCTCGGATCCACGATCACGGGCAGGTGGGATTCCTTTTTTGCGATGGCGACCGCCGCGAGATCGAGGGTGTTCCGGGTGTAGGTCTCGAACGTGCGGATCCCGCGTTCGCACAGCAGGACATCCGGGTTGCCGTGGGCGAGGACATACTCCGCCGCCAGCAGCCATTCTTCGATTTTCCCGCTCATCCCGCGTTTGAGGAGGACGGGCTTCCCGGATTTCGCGCACTCGATGAGAAGCCGGAAATTCTGCGCGTTCCGGGCCCCGACCTGGAGGATGTCCGCCGAGGCGGCGACGTGTTCGACATCGCGTTCGCCGAGGACCTCGGTGATGATTTTCAAACCGGTTTCCTTGCGGGCGAGTTCCAGGAGGCGGAGGCCCTCTTTGCCGAGGCCCTGGAACTCATACGGCGAGGTGCGGGGTTTGTAGGCCCCCCCGCGGAGAATCGTCGCCCCGGCCGCCTTGACGGCCCTTGCCGTGGAGAGCAGCTGCTCCTCGTTCTCGACCGAGCACGGCCCCGCCATCAGGGCGAAATGCCCGCCGCCAATCTTTACGCCCCCCACATCGACCACGGTGTCCGCCGGATGGGATTCGCGACTCGCGAGCTTGTAGCGCTTTTGGACCCGCAGGACGCTTTCGACCTGGGGCAGGGCGGTCAGGGATTCGAGGTTCTGGTGGGTGCGCTCGTCGCCGATCGCCGCGACCACCGTCTGCGTGACCCCGAAAATCGGGGCTGGCTCGTAGCCGAGTTTCGCCACCTCGGCGACGACCTCGTCAACTGCGGCTTTGGGCGTGTGGGGACGGAGAACGATAATCATGGCGTGCACCCAGTGAAGGGCATCGGCATCCGATGATCAAACACTTCGTGCTGGATTCCGGAAGCGCCCCCGCATTAGGCTGCCCCAAGAAAATGAGAACCTTTCTTGTCCTGCTGCTCTCGCTCGCAGCCCTTGCGGTCGTCGGCGCGGTTTTCGTTTTTGATGTTTTCTCCGAGATCGGCAGCCGCCGCTTGGCGGGGCACCAGAAAGCCGCTTTTGCCTCCGCCGGCATGTCCCGCGAGGAATACATCGCGTATTTGCTGCGGACCGGGCACCACAACGACCCGGAACTCTGGCGCCGGATCGAGGCCGTAAAGAACCTGAAGCCCTGGCCCCAATAGGTCGGCGGGCTGTCGCCAATGGGCGGGGATTGTGCAAACGGTCCCTCAAAGCATTTTTTCGTCGGCGCGTCGGGAAACTTGCCCGCCGGGCGTCCCGGTGGTAATCTCCCCCCATGAAACCGACGCTCCTGCTCCTGATGGCCTGCACCGGCCTCGCGATGGCGCAGGATTTTGTGGCTCCCGCCGGGCGGCAGCGGACGATTGTCAAAGAGATCGAGCCAACCAGGCCGACGATCGAAGGGATGGTGAAAGCGATCTTCACGAAGAAACCCTGGCAGGCGGTGAACCCGCTCGCCCCCGAAAGCTGCGGCACAGGAGAAAAGTTTGTTTCGCGGGATTTCGGCCCCGGCACCCCACACCATTCGGAAACGCTCACCGTCGCAGGCATTGAATGGTGACCGTCCGGTGGTGGCGCTCTTCTGCGCGACGTTTTTGCGTCCGGAGATGCTGCACATCCACCGGCAGATTTCCGGGTTGAGCCATTTCTCCCCGGTCGTCATCACGCAGAAGCGGGAAGGCGATTGGACGGCGGGACCGGTGGAGGTTGTCCCTCGCTCGGGTTTCCGTTTTGTGGGGCGAGGGGTCGAGCGCTGGCTGGGAAGGCCCTGGCAGATCACGGACGCGGAGGCGCAAAAAATGCTCGCGGCGATGCGGCGGGCGCAGGCCTCGCTCCTGCACATTTTCTTCGGCAACGTGGCGGTCCGCATGCTCCCGCTGATGAGGCGGTCCGAAGTTCCCGCAGTCCTCTCATTTCACGGGTCCGACGTGGCCGGCGGAATCGCGACGCCGGCCTTTGAGGGGGCCCGTTCCGAGATGTTCCGCCGTGCCCGCCTCGTGCTGTGCCGCTCGAACCAACTTGCGGAAAAGGTCGCGGCCCTCGGCTGCGACCCCTCGAAACTCCGGATCATGAGGACCGTTCTGCCTCCGGTCAAACGCGCCGCACACATCCCGCCCGCAGACGGCCGCTGGCATCTCGTCCAGGCGTCCCGGCTGGTCCCCAAAAAAGGGATCCCGACCGCGCTCCGGGCATTCGCGGCATTTTCGGAAACGCACCCGCACGCGAAATTCACGGTTGCCGGCGAAGGCCCGCTGGAAGCCGGACTCCGCAGGCTGGCGGAGTCGCTCGGCCTCTCCGGGCGCGTCGAGTTCCGCGGGTTTCTCACCCAGGCCGCGCTGGCCGACCTCTACGAAAGCGCGCACATTTTTTTGCATCCGAGCGAGACGGTCGGCGGGGATGTCGAGGGGATTCCGAACTCGCTCCTCGAGGCGATGGCTTCCGGACTTCCCTCCGTCGCGACCGATCACGGCGGCATCGCCGAGGCCATCCGGAACGGAACCACCGGACTTCTTGCCAGGGAGGGCGACTGGCAGGGCCTCTCGCGGGCGCTTCTGCTCCTCGCGGAAGACCCCGCCCTCTATTCCCGCATTTCGAGCGCCGGTGCCGATTTTGCGGGCAACGAGTTCTCCGCCGAAAAACAAATCGCCAATATCGAAAACCTTTACCGCGAGGCGATCGGCCAGAAATAAAGAGAAAGTCGGCACTCGGATTCGAACCGAGGACCGACGGTTTACAAAACCGTTGCTCACTATGGTATAAAATAAAAGCTTGGCTTCTGCTTGGCATTATGCGCATCCTTTCGCCAACAAACGGAACCATGCGCAAACTCTCTCTCATAATCAGGAAAGTTAAAATTCGCGGGAAGAAATTCTATCAGGTCAACGTCCCTGACCCGACCGGCAAGCGCCCCAAGCGGAAAACCTTCGCTTCCGAAAGTGACGCGGAAACTTTTCTCGAATCCGCGATCATTCAGAAGGAGAATTTTGGCGCTGCCGCTTTCTCCATGACCGACACGCTGAGGACGGATGCGACCAAGGCGGCTGAGATCCTGGCTGGAACCGACAAGAGCCTCGTGGAAGCCGCGAGATTCTTCCGGGCGCACCTGGCAAAGGTCGAGGGAGGCATCCCGCTCAAAAAGGCCGTGACGGACTTTCTGGCGAAAAAGAGGGCCGAGGGTGCCAGCGACCGGCATAAGCAGGATTTACGGAACCGTCTCAACCGATTTCTTCGCGCAATGCCGGAGACGGCAACAACGGCGAACGTCTCGGCTGCCGACATTGACAAGTTCCTCTCCGCTCTCGGCAGTGGCCCGCAAACCTGCATGCACTACCGGACGATTTTCCACACGTTTTTCAAGTGGTGCAAAAAGCAAAAGCATTGCTCGGAGAATCCCGTCACCGATGCCATGACGTTCAAGGTTGTGCCGACCGCTCCGGGGATCCTCTCCCCAGCCGATGCTGCCGACCTCCTTGCTTCTTGTGATCCTGCCATCCTGCCGGGGGTTGTCATCGGGATGTTCTGCGGGCTGAGACAGGCCGAGATTGCCCGTCTCGACTGGCGCAATGTGGACCTTGCTGCCGGAATCATTACCGTGGGCGCGAACATCGCCAAGACATCAAGCCGCCGCACGGTGGAGATTCCCGAGAACGCCAAACAATGGCTTTCATCGGTGAAACAGGACACCGGGAAAATCTGGCCGGAAAATGAGGAGGCTAGGAATCTCTGGAACCTCGCCCGGATCGGCGCGGGCTTCGGCCCGTTCTTCTCCACCCGTGCCGCCGTGAACAAGGCACAGAATGACCCGGAGACAAAGAAGCCGAGGAAAGACCTGCGGGAATGGCCGGACAACGCACTGAGACATTCCGCCATCTCCTACCGGCTCGCCATGACCCGCGACCTCCCCCGAGTGGCGACGGAAGCAGGCAATTCCCCCGGCATCATCCAACGCCACTATGCCGAATTGGTCAAACCGGCTGCTGCGACAAAGTTCTTTTCCATCCTTCCAAAGACCCCGGCGAACGTGGAAACCTTCCACTCCAAGGCCGCCTGAGCTGTAACCAAGCGTTCCGATATGCCATCCGCGACATTGAGCAAAATGCAGAAACCTACCTCGCCGACTTCCTCGCGCACTGAGCGCACTGGACGCCTTGTCGGCCCCCTGATGACCGCGAGGCAATTCGACCGCATCGCCGTGGAACATGGTGCCCGCCCCGCCACCCCGGAAGAATCCCGCCTCTCCCGCGAGGCCCAAATCCGGGCAGGGCTCGACGTGTGACCCGCCTTGCGCATGAGGGGAAATTACGTGTCGTAGGAAACCGTGCGTGAAACTTTACTGATTGACGGTCTGCCGGTTGCAGAGTTCGACGTAAAATCTGCTCATGCGGTGCTTCTTGGCATGTTCTACGAGGATGAAACGGGCGAGGATTGGCTGGCGGAGAAGGTTCGTTTCGACACGGAGGCACTGCGAGGGTTTCCCTCGATTTACGGTGAGGGGAAAGAGTGGAAGATCAAATTTCTTTCGGCACTGAACCAATCGGCCCGCGTTGCCAGACACGCCAGCGAAGGCTACCGCGAGTTGGAACTCCTGTTTCCTCTTTTGGCTGGAAAGCTGGCTCGATTGAGGTGGCGCGATCGGAAGGCTGTAGGGCGACGGCTCCGTGTCACCCTGGCGGAAATCGTGAAAGCCATGCTCATCGAAAACGATCAGGACGGCATCAAATCAATTCCCGTGGTGGACTCGGCAGTTGTGGCCATACCGGAGGGCTTGCGCGAACGCCACCGGGCAGCGTTCCGAACGGCATGGAGGCTCGGCGTTCCCATCGCCAAGGAAACCGCCACATTCCCGCTCATCGAGGGAAGCGACGGGGAGAGCTATCGGTTTTGGTTCTCAAAAGATGATTTCCCTCGTTGACACGGATTATACCATGTATAACATGCCGGTGATGGATGTTTGCTTTGTCGAGTTGGAAGCCTTCACCGAGGAAGTGTTGCGCGTGGCCGATGAGGAGACGTTGCGGCAATTCGAGGCGGAGATTGCGGCCAAACCGGAAGCCGGGGATTTGATCCGGCATTCGGGCGGGCTGCGCAAGGCGCGGATGAAGCTGCCGGGGCGGGGTAAGAGCGCGGGGGCGCGTGTCATTTACCTCTGGCTGCCGGTGGCGCGGTGCTTTGTGCTGTTCATGCTCTTCACGAAGGCGAAGCAGGCGGACATCCCGCCCGCGCTGCTGGTGCGGTTGCGGATGGCAGTGGAAACGATCAAGGCGAAATACAACCGATGAAAACGAAAAAATCTGAAATCCCGTTCAATGCTGAAATGCTGGTTGCCCGTGTCGAGGGCTTTGCCGCCGGCCGCGAACGCTCCCGCGAGCGCATGATGAAACTGCCCCCGCCGGTCAAAGCGATTCCCGCAAAGGAAATCCGCGCCATTCGGGCGGTGCTCGGTTGCACGCAAATCGAGTTTGCGGCCCTGCTCAACGTGCCGAAGGTGACGGCGATCTCCTGGGAGAACGGCACCCGGAAGCCCAGCGGAGCGGCTCTGCGGCTCCTGGCAGTGGCGAAGCATCACCCGGAGGCGTTGCAGGCCGCGTAGCTTTTTACGCGCCGCCCAGATCCTTGCGCTTTGGTGCCTTGAGCGCACCGGGGGAGAACAGCCGTTCCATCCGCACGTCGAGCGCACGGGAGAGAAAAAGCAGTTCCGAGTCTGTCACCAGGCGAATTTGCGCCTCGATCCTCGCAACGATGTCTCGACCGATGTCCCACCGGAACCGCTTGCACCGGCCCGGAAGGCTGGAACAGCGCCGACCATTTCTGCGCTCTCAACGCTGGCCAAGAATCTTGGTCTTTGGGAATCGGCTTCCCATCAACTCCGCAACTTCTATGCCGTAGGCCCGAGCAAGACGCTCCAGGGTCGATAGCCGCAGGTCAGCAACCGTCTCCTTGCAGTTTTCGGATCAGAGGAGGTGTTGGCGGAAGTGCTGTTAGACCATCCTCCGAAGATAGACCGTCACTTCAGCGTCCAGTCTGAGCGCGATCTCGAATCTATTGAAGTCACACCTGGTATATTTGCCGAATTAAAGCCGACATTGCGGACTAGCTTTGCACCTCAGAATGAGAAGGATCGTAGCGTTATCGACGATTCGACACGCTGGCTGCCGAATGCCTTCAGATTGCAGACGCGCCGCTCGTGGGAATGCGAACGAAGAACACTCCCAACGGTCTGGAGACATGGACGGAGGACATGCTTGGGCACCGTCGCTTGCAGATCGAAAGTCGCTTGAAGCTCTTGGCGAAGTGGGATCCAAAGCGATACGGGGAGAAGAGTGAGCAGTCAGGGAACCAGGAGCGGTCGGGGCAAAGCGTTCCTGGGGGCGGAGAGATCACACCCGAATACCTTGCCGACATCCGGGAGCGACGGAAGCGGGCATTGGAGGGCAGGCCGCGGATCTGCGAAAAGCAGGCGGACGCACGCGAGGTTCACACGTAGGCAGGAAATTCCCGGCGTGCTGATCCAGAGTCCCGCTGGTATCCGCAGGGCAATGCTGGAACTATCCAACCGCCGATCAACCGGCAAATTTGCGGACTTATGGGATTCAGAGATTCAGCGTTCCCCGAGATAGCGCGGGATCTGGCTCGGATTGCGCCCAGATCCGCGCGTAAGGGAAGAAATGAGAGGGGAGCGGTTCGACGACATGTCGATAACGCGAGGGAGGGCGAAGCTCCGTCTGAGCCGTAATAAATGGGCTCACACGGAGGTTCGCCCTC
>Ga0172380_10001613_pt1 | contig 38423 bp, 63 predicted proteins | sample Leawe162metaG_FD_119747 | JGI IMG/M metagenome (GOLD analysis project Ga0172380, IMG submission 119747) | Leachate microbial communities from a municipal landfill in Southern Ontario, Canada - Leachate well 162 metaG | ecosystem: Engineered > Solid waste > Landfill > Unclassified | place...
GAACCAGCTTGAACCCTGAAAGGTTGTCGTCAATCGACCTCACCACTTAGCCCCCGGCTTGATTGAAAACTTCATCGGGGCGCGATGGGCGTTAGTCGTTTGCGGATTCTCCACAAATGGGTCGAAAAGCCAGCCGATGTTGACGTATATAGAACGTTTGAGAATCGGCACTCTGACAATCTTCATCCACTGGAAATAGTCTCCACACTGTGCAGTAAAAGAAAGCCCTGCATGGTCAGGATTGCGCTTGTCAAGCCGTGGATTGCCGACTGAGGCAATGTCTCCAATGCGGTCAAACTTTGCCGACAGCGGCCCGTATATCAAGCCGTAGGCACTATTGCGCACAAGCCATAGGACTTGGCCTAGATAGCTCTTGTAAGCGGGGTAGTGAATAGTCTGCCAGCCTTTGTCGCCGTAGAGTGAGTTGTCGAACGTCTGAAACCAGCTCAACCATTTCGGCAAGCGAGGCTCGTACAATCTAGCGTTGTTGTTATCCGAATTACCAAGCTGCACGGTGGCAAAGAGAGGCAAGATAGGCGCTATCAGTGTGGCGAACACGTCAAAAGCGAAATTGATGAGTAAATAGGCTAGATAGCGTAATCGACCGTTACTTTGCGGTGTCACTCCGAGGTAAAGTAATACGAACGGCAAGGCACAGAGATAGAGCACCAGCAACAGCGTTCTGGCGAATAGCATGACTGGGTAGTCTAGTAACTTCATCGTACCCGCCTTGCCGATATGCGCCCTTGAAACTGCGGGGTGCCGCTTGCGTATGACATCCACATTTTTAAATAATAAGTTGTGGTCGCGTTGATTGAAACTCGTTTAGGGGGAATCGTTATGGTAGGTGAATATTGTAGTGTGGGAGGGCTAGAATATCCCCCAGTATCACCAAAAGTCATACCAGCACTACTAGTTCCAGATGCTGTACAAAACCCACTAACTGCCACTACAGCAGATACTCCTGTATTTAAAATAGAGATAGCGATTGCTGAAATGTCCCAGTCACCCGCAGTCAATGTGATACTGGTAATATCTCCATAGGTATTGGACGCGGGCGCACTGACCGGCCCTGCGAAACTTTCAATGTACTCTCCTACGTCACCAGCTGCCGCAGCGGTATTGGTATTGATCCCTTTAATCGAAGTTCCACCTGTGCGGTTGATGGTAGTCAATGCAGTCATGCTAGTAATGTCGGCATTGGCACCCGAGGCGGCTGCACTCAATGCCGTTCTTGCCGCTGCCGCTGTTGTAGATGCCGTGCCCCCTTGCGCAACGGAAAGTGCTGTAGTCAGGCCAGTCAAGCTGGTGATGTCGGCATTGGATCCGACTTTGGCATTCCCCGCCGCAGGCTGGAAAGCAACACACTTCCAGTTACCGGAACCCAGCGACCGCATAATCGCCACATCCCCCGCCGCTGTCGTGATATTGGCCGCGCCAGGTAGAATCAGGCTGGTTGCGTTGTGGGTAAGCGTCAGTGCGCCAGAGAAGGTCAGCACCTTCTTTATCCCTGCGGTCAGTGTGCCCAGCCCTGTAATTGTGGTTGTTCCGGTAACGGTAATATCGCCATCATTGACGGTGGATAAATCCGTCGTTGTGGAAGAAGCAATCGTGCCATCCCCAGCTAATGCCGCTCTGACTACAGCTTGAATGACTCGCTGATTATCGGCTAAAGTATTGGGGCCAACCGCCGCAGAGTTAGCGGGTAAATTACTTGCCGCCGTGCTACTCCATGAGTTAAGGGTGCTGGTAATATCAGCCATTGTGTGTTCCTTTCAGCGCTTTGCAGCGTTAGAATGAAAAATCCCGCATGGGGCGGGTTATTGGATGAGGTGAATATGAGTATTGACCCCATACAGCTCGGGTCTATCATTGCAATGATTATTGTTGCTTGGTGGAACTCAAGGGCTAGAAAGTAATCCCGGAAGCATCAGCATAGGTGCATAGGGCGGTTGAAAGCTTTCCCCCGGTCGAGGAGACACCAAGGACTGTGGAATATTCGCAGCGCGTCTTGCGTTGATATTTGCCGATACAGACCCAATCCCCTGCGCCGCAAAAGGTATCTTTCCAAGAACCCTTGAACCCGAGAGCTTGTCAAGAATGACCCCAAGCGTTGCCCCTGCCGTGTTGGAGTTATTCACGGCAGAACCTCTCGGCTGAACTTGATCGTAACTCGCAACCCGGCCAATGGCTTTCAATTGTGCGATTTCCTTCGGGTCAAAGAAAGCAGACAATTTCCTGTCACCAACCGATTTTAGGGCATTGTTATATGCTGACTGGCTGAAGTTACCCACTTCGTCAGAGGCGTTGTTAAGTGCTTTCTGTTTCAGGAATGATGTGATTTGACCGCGAATTGCTGACATGGCTTCAGGATTTTCCTTGACCATGTTCTTCAACTGGAATACGTCCATCACGTTCGCATTTGTGCCGTTCCCAATAATGTACTGATGGACAAACTTGTCAGGCTCTACGCCATCACGGACAGCAGCTAAAGCAGGGGTTTTATCTACCACATTCATCCATGCGCGATTTGCGCCCCTTGCTTGGCTGAACGCGTCAATTGACGACTGCCCCAAAGCCGATGAAGACTCTGCCATTAGTGGAGTATCGTCAAGCGCCTTGCGAACAATACCCAATGCCATGCGCTCGGCCTTGTCGCTGGAAGCTCGTTGCAAATCGCCAATTCTTGTCTTGAACTGTTCCGCAACATCGACTGTTAGCGGCATATCTCCTTTGGCGACCTTGTTCAGCAGATTGCGAACATCACCCGGCAGCTTCCCGCCGAGTAGAGCGTTATCCAGCGCATCATTAGCCGCATTGGTAAAGCTTGACGGATCAAGCGCCGCACTCCTGCCTTGCGTATCTCGGGCTTGGTTATAGAGGCTGTCAATCGCGCTCTTTGCTTGTGCGTTCCTGCTATCCAGGGCCCCGATGATCTTCTGCCCGGCTGAATAGGTATCATCTGCCGTATTGGCTCCTGCCTTGTTCAGTCCTTCTATTAAGGCGGAGTTGTTTGCGTTTTCGATATTCGCCAAACGGTTCAAGATCGGATCAGTACTGTTGGCCCCGAGCTTAGACAGATTCTTTTGGCGAGTAATATCGACTGGGTTAAGCGTCAGATTTCCCCGCATCGGCGTTGCGCCAACAGAGGCATAATCAGCAGCGCGAGCTACCGCAGCATTATCTATCGGGCCGATGTTCATGGCCTTTGATACGTCTTGGCGAAGCTGTGCGCGGACATTCTGCGGAAGATCGGCAAGCTTATAGCCGGAGTCTTTCAGGGCGTTGTCAATCGTTATATCAACTTGCGCCGTCATGTCTTTGGGATTGAACAGGCTAGTTGCCGTTTTTGCAATGGAGGTAGCTAGTTTTTTACCGACGGCAGCAGCAGCGGGGGCCGCAATACCACCGGCAAGCGAAGCCGCGAACTGTGCGGCTGGATTGCCTCCAGTTTCCTTGACATAACCACCAGCCAAACCAGAACCGGCAGCAGAGGTTAATTGCGCAACAGGATTAGCGGCGAAGGCGTTCAGCGCAGACTTTGTTATACCGCTTGTAACATTTGCCACCTTGTTTGCCGCACCAAGAAGGCCAGCGGAACCAGCAACCATTCGTGACGCATCGCCTACCGTCCGCTCTAATGCTCCTTGCGGTTTAGGCAACTGCATCAGATTGGCAAGCGATGACCCCGCTTCTTGCGCCGTAGGAATTCCCGCTAGTCTGGCTATCGGGTCAGTGGCTAACCCAAGCGCGCCAATTCCGCCTTCAAGGGCATAGCGGGCCGTTAAACCGAGTTGCCGGGGGATTTGTCCGATAGCGTCATTCAGCTTTGATCCAAATCCATTCGCCGACTTATACCCCATTGATGTTTTCTTGATAGCTGAAACAATGTCAGCATCCGACATGCCATCAGGAAACTCTACCTGACCATAATTAGGGACTTCAATGACCCACTTGCCAGCCGTAGGTGTATCCTCGATTATCCATTGCCCGGCCATTACTTCACCTCTTTCCAGATCATGCCGTCAGAATGGTAGCGCTTTCCATCTGGCCCAGTCATATCCTTACCTTTGAATTGCTGCGCTGGTGGTTTGGCGTCGAATGTCTGAGCTGGCTTGGCCGGAGACGTCGTACCCTTCATTTTCTCAATTTGCGAACGCTTTGTTTGAATAAACGACCTAAGAACAGCATCTTTTTCTTCTGGGGACGCATTTGGATCACCGAGGGTTGCCTTTAGAGATTCGCCTTCTTTTTGAGTAAATTGAGCGCCAAAAGTTGAGCGGAGTAGAGGCAGCACCTCATTATCCACTTTGGCGATATATTCTTTCCTTGCAACAGCCCCCGGCCCTACATCCATACCAGTCTGCCTGCGTGCTGTATCAATGGCTTGCCCGGCCACTGTGTAAGTAGCTTTTTTGCCTAATGCACTCAAGTCAGTAACAACCTTTTCCAACCCAGGTAACGCTCTTTCCAAACCTTTCAATTCAACAGCAGACTCGCCACTTGCCTCGCCAATTTTAGTATTTTCCGCTTTAGCACCAGCAATAGCGCCTTGAACATACGGGCTGTAATTCGCAGCAGGCTTGCCGCGAGCATCGGTAATCGTGCCCCACACTGTTTGGCCGTTTTCGTTAATATACGCAACAGGGGCCATTGGCTGCGCCGGAGGACGCCCAAATGACGCCTTGGTTCTCTCAAAGTCTGCATAAGCCGGATCAATTTCCGTGCCATTAGCGCCTTTCTTTACATACCATGGCAATGCAGATTCCTTATCAACCGGAGCACCAATGTCAGCCCCCACGACTTCCCCCGGACGCAGCCAGCGTTGCATTGGGCCGGATGGTGTTTGAACAGTAACCAACTGCGGCTTTTCTTTGTCCTTCATCATCAAAGGCAAAGCAGTATTTAAATCTACTGCGCCAGATTGCAATGCCTGATTGATAAAGTTCGGGTCTTCCATGTTGGGCATATTCTGCATGAACGCCATGCGCTTCTTGAGTTCATCCAGCTTCATCTGATTGACCTGATTCGTCTGTGCATCCCTGTATCCCTGCATTCCCTGCTGTCCGGCCTGCCCCATTGCCTGCCCCAATGAAACAGGGCGGGATGATGGGCCACCAGCAGAGAGCAAGCCTAATGCCATCTGTGTCATCATTGCGCTTTGCGGGTCAGTAGCGAAGTCGAGTAATCCAGCCATTGTGTTTTCCTTTAGTTATTGCCTAGCAAGCCGCGCCATTCGCCCGGTTGCCAAGGTGCTGCGCCTGTTGACTGTCCGTTGCGTTCAAGGATGCGAATCATTTCAGGGTCAAATACAACAAAATTGCTTGAGCCTTGACCGGCCCCGCGTGATCCGCCGTCTAGGTAGCGGATACCGGGGATGCCTTGCGCTTTGAAGTGCTCTGAGGCCGATGCGTATTTATTTTTTACCCCTTCGTCTATTCTGTTAGCGATTGACGAGAACAGGTTCCTATCGCTATCGGTCATGCTCCGAACAGATTCAGACATTGAGCTTGCAGGATATTTGCTTAATAAAGAGTCTCGCTTATTTGCCAAGGACTTGTAGTTCTCAATCTCGCTTGCAACCTTCTCATAAGATTGCCTTCCCCCATTATCCCAATCCAGAAAGCGGGCTACTGCTTCGTCGGGGATGTCGGTTTTGTAGAGGTTCGCATTGCTGCCAACCTTGAATTCAGATTTCTTGCCAACGGAATTCAGGACATCAAGAGTCTTTCTCCATCCAGCTAATACTGCCTGTTCGCTAGGATTATTCTTCAGCGCATCAGGCCACGATTCGGCTTCTTTGATCCAGCCGGAAACCTCTTTTCTGGTTGCTGGAAGCGTTGACCTTTCTAGCAATGTTGCGGCGTGATACTCAGGAGACCCCGGTGTCAATTCAACGCCATTCCATATTCTGTTTGGCGTAGGCGTGGCAGTTGGTTGCATCTTTGAATAATCCTGCGCCACTGCTTTGTTCTCAGCCAAATACAACCCATGCCCGTAAGCCTGCGCACCCTCGCCCGTCCCAATCTTGTCCGTGCTGAACTTGTCGAACTTGTGCGGTGAGCCATGCCAAGCCGTGATTCCCAATGGGGCAAACCCTAGTGCAGTCTGAGAGCTATCTAGGGCATTTTGTGCCATGACTTTTGGATCACGTGTAGCCCATGCTGCTTTGGTTTTGGCTTGGCTAGCGGCGGCTTTTAACGCGAGGTTATTTAAAATATCCTTCAAGGCTTGTTGAGGGTCTGCCAATAATCCCTGCACGTTCTTTTTAACTTCACCCGCTACGGATGAGGTGTAATCCAGAAGACCGGCCATGTTAATTACTGCCCTGTTGAGGCATCATCAAATTTCGGTATACCTGAGAACCCAGCAAGCCACCGCCCAGCATGTTAGACATTGGGTTGGTATAGATCGGTTGGGAAGATGTTCCGCCATAATTCCCCGTAATCGCCGAACCGTACTTGTTGATGTTCGTCCATGGGTTCGATGCGCTGTTCTGCCCCGCTGAAAATAACGGGCCAAGCGAACTAACTGTGCGATTGACCGCATTCTCACCAAGTTGCTGTTGCGTCCCGTAGTCCTGCATCCTTGCGTTAGTTGCAATCTTGCCTAAAGCATCCGCAGCGGTACGCCCGAATGTTTCGGTTACGCCGGAATTCCCGAATGAACCGGAAGCCCTTTGCGCTTGGTTATACATGGGCATGAGGTTGCGCATGGCATCCTGTGAGGCATTATTGATGGATTGCGTCAGGTAGGGATTGTCGACGCCAGCCAGCGGATTTATCTTAGGGCCATTGGCGAAACCTTGCATACCTTGTAAAGCGGAGGTTTCATAAGGTGATCCCGCCACTGAATCAGAAGCGGCCTTGGCCTTGTTGAACATATCCAGCAGATACGGCTGCTGAGGTGTCCACGGGGCTTGCGTTTTGGTTTCCGTTCCGGTTTGTTTGGAACCGTCAAGACTGCCCAATAATCCACCAGCGATTGTAGTCAGCCCAGCGGGTGATGTCAGGCCATTCAATGCAGTTGTGGCAAGATTCCCCCAATTTATACCCGATCCACTAGAAGCATCCGGGCTATATGCAGGGTAAGAATCCCACCAGTTGGGTGAAGCTGTGGTTTGTGCTGGATCGTAATAACTCCATGATTGAGTGGGGTCATAGAATGAATCCCCATTCCCGCTTGTGCCACTTGTCCAGTTATAAGAGTCCGCAGGCGAATTCCATGCAGAAGGATCGTAACTTCCATTAACGAGATTAAGATCAAAGATACCCATAATTACCCTCTTCCTCTTTGCTGAATTAGTTGCATTGCTTGTTGCTGGCTATAGCCTTTTTGGGTCAACGTGGCCATCGCCTGACGCACCCAATCCGGCATTTGCGCTGAAGCCTGTTGCGGCGGGCGTTGCGGCGGACGCTGCGTTTGTTGAGGCTGCTGATTATTATTCATAAATTGCCCCAGCAATCCCGGTGAAGAAAGCGCTAATTCCTTCAACCACTTGTTATCGGTTTGGCTGGCCCCGAATTTGGCGGTTGTGCCCAATAGAGAACCAATGGCGGCATTGCCAATGTCTCCGCCACGGATGGCAGTGCTTGCTGTAGTCCCTGCCAGATTCTTGAGCCACGGATTGTCAAAGTTGCTGGCAGCAGATGTCCCAGCAAGACTACTAGCGCCACCTAAGAATGCCTGAGTCGGATCTTGTCCAGCAAGCATATTGATGCCAGTTCTTCCGGCTGTTGATACAAATTGTGCAGGGGAAACTCCAGCAAATCCAGACGCCGGATTAGAAGAAAAGTTGGTGTTGACATAATTGCTTAACCCGCCACCCAAACCGCCCATTGCCGCGCCCTTGATGATGTTTCCACCAGTGAGTCCTGAGGTTGCGCCACCAATGATTGCCCCAGCGCCAGCCGAACCCAATAGTCCACCACCCAATGCAGACCCCAGTCCGGGCATAAGAAGATTACCCGCAATTCCCAAGGCGAGGCCACCCAGTGATCCCAGTCCGTTATCGTCATGAATCTGCATGTAACCCGCATTGGAGTAATCCCCCCCCGGCTTGATCCCCGCAGGATTGGCATATCCCCCTTCAGCGCCCATACTGCCCAGATCATTGTTCGCTGAATTCCTGTGTGCTAGAGCATCGGATAGAAAAGCTTGGGGATTCGACCTCGCCCATGACTGATAGTCAGGGGAATAATGCGACCATTCATTTGTATCAATGCCCTTGGTGTCGCTGTTCGATTGCAGCAAGCGATCAAATTGATCAGGGGAGATGGATAACGATCCATTGGCGACTTTCCCATATAGATCGGATACTTCTCTTCCGTTGAGGGGCTTGGTATCCGTTCCCGACAAGTAGCCGGAATAATCCGATCGGGGCGCAGCTAATTGCGCATAGAGTCCCCCTGTTTGCTGGGGTTGTGGTTGAATTCCACCGTATAGCGGAAGTCCTGTCTTGAAGTCAAGATACGGGCTTCCTTTTTGGTCAAAACTCTTTTGCATAAACCCAGAGAGAAGCCTATTATTAACTGGTGCAGTAGTGTTTTGAGGAGTTAGCCCACCTAACCCCCCAAACTCCGGCGGCCTTTTAAATCGAGGTTGTAATCCAATCATAACTAGCCTCCTGTGAGATACCTACATTGCACCCACGTCCCCGGTGTGCCGGAAACGGTACATACAAACCCCACAACAATATATTTATTTCCCGCTGTCCCAGCTTCAACCGGGGCGCTATGGCGAACAAAATCCCCCTGCGCCCATGTGCCCGTCGTCGGTGCGGCTGTATAGGCATTCGTTACAGCAGAAATGCGGCCCTCAGTCAGTGCATTTAACTGGCTTATAATTTCGCTAAATCGCTTTCCCATCGTCCATATAAGCGAACCAAGCCATGTCACCGTCGGCTGTGGATTACTTGGCAGCTTCGCGTCGACATTGATTCTCATTCTGTCCCCTCACCTTGAAGCGAGACATCAAGGCTCGATAATTCAGACACGCCCGAAGTACTTAGCTTGAGACGATGCCATCGGCTTGACCGGAACAAGTCACACTTGCCGCTAGTCATGGTGACGGTCTGATCTTGTGTCAGGCTTGAGCCGGAAGTGTTGCGGTAATAATTGGTCAACGTAGCCGAGGCAGGGGCAGTGCTGAATCGGGGACGTATCCTGTCGAGCAGGCTAAATGTATTGTCATCCCCCAAATCCCCAGTTGTAATCGAACAAGTCCCCGGCGTTCCCGTCAGGGTTTGCATGGTGTGAGATGTGTCGAATATCGTGGGAACGGGATAGTTCTGTGACCAGAATGGTGAGTCATACGTGATATTGATATCAGCATAGGTCGCAAAATAGCTATTGATATTCGCATAGGTAATCTGCCCAGTCAGGTTTTCCAGCCCGGCCTCTGCCCCGCGATTGATCTTTCCCCATTTGTCTGTTTTATAGTTGTAGCAAATACAGCTGTCATTCACCCCAGTGGTTGATGCTGTGCTGGGATAAAAGAACATCACCAGTGAGTTGATTCGATCATGCAGGCTCACGATCTTGTAGCGGTATTGCTTATTCAGGTCAGTGAAAAATGTTTTCTTGACCGGTCCGCCTATCCCTATGGGACGAGAACCGTCAAACAGGTAGAAGTCTTCCAGCCCGATGAAAAAATGAGCTGACCCGATAGATACAATCGCATCATTGGAAGAGCACCCAACATCCCCCGGTAGCTGGTTGAACTCAAACACCGCAGGGGAGCCCACATATCGCCCCACAATAATTGCGCGGTCTTTATAGGCCACGATGTCATCACCCAGCCGCTTCCACCCCTTTATTGGCCCAGGTGAGCCAATTAGTCGGCCTGTGGTGCATTGAGTGGATACGGCGGGCGTCCAGCCTGTAGCATCGTTGTAAGCCGAACACCACCATCGGTCAGATTGATCGCCATAGGTCGCTTCATTAGTATCGGCAAGGATAACGAACCCCGGGACGGTTTCCACAAACCGGGCCTTGGGTGCGCCAGCGATGTCAGCAAATACTCCAGTGCTTGACGATTGCAACAGATTCGATTTAATCGCTGCCAGAGACGTATCGCCAAACTGGGCAAATGACCACCGATGGTCTGCCCCGGCACTGTAGCCGCCGACTCTTGACCGATCTGTATAAGTAGGAATGGCAGAGGCTTCATAAAGCGCGGTGGCGGTTCCCACAAACAACCGGGATGAGCCGTCCAGCTTTTGAATCAGCGCCCCGCCTAAGCATGCTGTAGGCAACGCAGAAAACCCGCTATTGAAATTCGAAGGGGCTGCACCGTACCCTTTGGCGGTAGGGTAGTAATCGACCAGATTAGTAATAATCCCCGGTGTCGCGGGGTCAAGGTCTGGCGCATAGCCTGTAAAGGGGATCAGCATTACCAGCGCCTAGGCTTGATTTGCAGACTGCCCCGACGCGCAATACCCCGTCGCTCGGAATGTCTGCGGACTGAATCCATCAGAGTATTCACTGTTGGCTCAAGCTTTTGTACTTCACCCAGGTTCTTGGCATCCCGCGCATATTCAAGCGCAGCGGCATACAGGTATAAATCAGGTGCGTTAATAGATAGCCAATTTGTTGTGTTGGCATCCGATAGCCCCGTGATCGATGGGATATAGAACAGGGTGTAGCTATAAGCGTCTGCTGGAGCTGGAAACAGCCTGAGAACATTATTCTCTAGTGTGTAGCTGGCGGGGAATCCCGCAGTAGTGGATACATCGGGATTAATGGCGGAGTCGATGGTTACTTCCCGCCCTTGATAGGTAAGGGTCAGCCGTGATAGCTGACCAAAATCAGCAGGCAGTGTAATCGTGCTTCCCGAAGTGGTTGAGGTGACTGAAATCTCAATCTCGTTCAGGCTCAATTCACGGAATATATGGGCTTCTGCCAACTGAATGAACGTCGGCAATTTAGCGGTCAGATCATCCCGATGCGTGTAATTCACGATGGCATTCTTCAGGTCGGTATAGTTCATTTCAGATACCTGTCGAAGGTGACAAAATCGGTATTGATTCGCAAGAAGTTCTGAATCAGCTTGGTGCGCTCTCGCTGGTCTTTAATCATCAGGAACCGGGCATAGACATGCGGCGGTATGCTGCCGACTTTTCTGCCTTCCCCCCATGACATACCGGCACTTGCGTTGCGTTCCGCCTTGCATTGATCAACCAGCGGGGCAGCGTCATAGCTTTGAATCTTGATCGCCTGATCGCCTTCAAACTTGACAAGGGTGCGCACGCCACTGGCGTCATAGCCTTCATCTAATTCAAACGATTCTATGGGTGTCATGATCTCTCCAAAGTAAAATAGGGGCTTTTCACCCCTTCGGCCTTGCGGCTAAATCAATGAACCAGATTAACCGCCTGACAGATCAGCGGCCTTGCCGAACGCACTAGGTGCGCGTACAGCAAAAGTGGTATCCGCTGTAATCAGGGTTTTCTGGCTATCACCTGTAATGCCCATTTCCTGAGTGCGGAACCCGTCGAGGAAAACGACCTCACCATACTCGGTATTCAGCAAATGAACATCTGTTGCACCGGCCATCAGGTAGTGAGGCACGATCTCCAATTCGCCGAAGTCAGACATATAAACGTCAGCCCCGCCAACAATCCGGCCTTGTTCTTTCTTGCCGACTTGATAGCGATTAACCGCGATTCCGGTAAAGGCAGAGAACACCCCTTTGTGGTTAGGCGACATCACCGCCATGCGCGGGACTTCACCAGAAGCAATATAAGCCTTCTGAACAACGTCTTTCAGGATGGTTTCCGTAAAGGCCCGTGCTGTCCCTGCGGTCGGCGCGGTTGTTGGTGCGCCGGAGTTCCATGCTGCGGTAGAACCGCCTACCCCGTGATTCGTATTGGCGTAGCTCTGCACGCCTAATCCGCCCGCTTTGGAAGCGGTTGTGGAGTTACCGGCAACAGCCACGTTATTGGAAACAATCGCTGCTTCCATATGGCGCTTGATTTCCAGCATGGCTTTGGCTTTTTGATAAGCCATCTCCGCCGCACGGCCCGCCTTCTTCACAATGTTGGCCCGGCGAGATACCGCAGGCTGGGCATTGAAAATCTGGCAATAGTTGCCGACGCGGGCTGTTGCCACCAACGCCTGTGCCGAAAAGTCATCGCCGTCAATCAGGGCATTGTCTTTATTGGCGGTGGCGAGAGAGTCGCGCTGCCATTCGTGGTAGGTGTTGTTCGTGCTGCTGCGACCGAAAGCGGTAATAACTGGGGTTTCAGTGGGGGACGTGTTGAATATCTTGTCGATCAAGTCTTCACGTACTCCGGTTAGGTCAAATTTATCGTACAGGTTCAGTTGTGTTATCGACAGGCTCTTTATCCTGCCTTCTTACGGTTTCCCGCAAGCTCAGACTATATCTTCACCCTATCGCTAGGGGTCTAGCACTCGTGGAGATTTTGCCTACCTGATGTACCCACTTTGCAAATTGCCGGCCATGCCTAACTTCGTGACACGGGATGCAAACCGTAACACCGTTAGCTACATCGTATCGCTTATCTGGGCAGTTCTTCCATGTCTCAATGTGATGAGCATGAAGCTTTACGCCAGAAGCGCCGCAATCTACGCATGCATAAGAATCGCGATCTTTAACGCGAACGGCCCATGTCTTCGCGGCATAAGACGTTCTCAGTCTCATGTTTTCGCGATTCGGGCCACCTTTGTAATTCGGATTTGCTGCCCCCACATACTTGCTGCTTCGTAGGCCAGTTTGCGCTTTATGCGCCTCAGTCCGAATATACGGTTTATACACCCCAACTCTTCTGCGCGGTATTCCGTGGGTTTTAAGCCATGAACACACGACCCCCGCAGAAGCCCTAATCTCGTTGGCAATTTGCGTAGTGGATTTCTCTTGAGAAACATACTGCTCGCGTAACCATTCTGCATCCCTCAGTATTGCGTGATGCTTTGGCCCTGCGACGCGCTTCTCAATCCCGTACTTATCAAGCATTCTCAGAACAGTCCTGAAACTAACGCCAATCTCTCCGGCTATTTGCCGAGAGCTCAGCAGGTCATCAAGATATAGTTTGCGAAGCTTGTTTTCCATCAGGTTTAGGTTACTTTCCCTAGTCGTTGAACCTTCACCATATTTCTAAGGTGCTTGGCTGCTGATCGCCCAATCGTCATTATTTTACACCGTCACGCTTGCCGTTTCCAGCTACGTTGTGGTTAATGACGCTCTAAGGGGTTTCCAGCAATTCACTAGATAAACTTTACGCAGCGTTTCCACTGCGCCAGCCGAAGTTCAGCTGGTTGTGCCATGATTTAATCCTTTATCGTAAGAGTTCTGCTAAGTCGGACAACTTGGCACGGCCGCCCTTGAAGCGGTCATTCAGCTTTTGTTGTCGACGCTCGTTAGCCGGGGTTGATTGTTTATTGGGCAAGCGTGGTGCATCAACAGCTTTCTTGGTCACTTCCGCCTTTTTCGACTTTAGTGCCTGATAAGCAGCCGCATCCCGCAACGCCATCACCAGACGTGAGTCATAAACCCCCCCGAGTTCTTCATCGGTGAAGCCATAGATATTCTTCGCGTCTGTATAAATCTTGGCGAGGGCTGGCTTGTCTATCTTCTCCTTCGCTAATACCGTCCATGCTTTTTGGTATTGCTCCTGGAGCGTTTGCGCCTGTCGCTCGGTTTGCTCTTGAGACGCTCTTTGCCTTTCACCATTGATCTGTTGATCAAGATAGTTCAGGTAATTGAATATTTCTTTTTGGCGTTGACTTTCTGCTACCCACGCTGCCGGGTCTGAATTTGCCAATTGAGCAAGCTCATCCTCGGTTTTGATTCCCGCCATATTGGCCACCGCCGCCCGTGCTAATTCGGCTTGTGATAAATACTGTTGGCGGAATTCATCGTGTTTTGACTTCAAGAACTCGACGGCCTGACTCTCCCGTTCCGCAAGGGCTTGCGTTTTTTTGGTGTAGTCTTGCTGGCGGTGGTATCCCTTGACTAATTCATCTTCGGATACTTCAAGTTCTTGCTCTTCGCCATCGTCGCTTTTTATGGCGACTTTGATTTTGCGCTCAGGTGCAGGCTGGGCGTCTTCATCCTCGGAGGGTTCCTCGTCGGTATCTTCGTCCTCGTCCTGTTGAGTGGTTGCATCCTCGTCCGTGTCCTCGTGGGGTGGATATTCTGCGTTAAGTGCCTCTTCGTCGGGTTCCTTTTCAGGGGTGTCTGACAAGAATGAGGCGAGGTCTTCTAACCCTGCTTCGGGTGCTGAATCAGCGTGTCCGGGCATTTTGGTTTCCTATGGTCTAAATCCCCTCTCACGGCACTAGAGAGGACGCGGCGCATCACTGCGGTCGCTAAAAAGGCAAGTGCCTGCCTATAAAACTTGTCGAAAGAATCGGCGGGGCTTGCTTTCGTCCCGCAATTCGTTCAAATCAATCTTGTGTTGCGCCATCTTACCGCGTTCAATCATGCCGATCAACGTACCTTCGAATTTCTCTGCAACTTTTGCCAGTTGCAACAGCAATGTCTGGCCTTCTTTGTCCCTCACAGGGCATGCCTTCCATTGCTCGACAATCTGGTCTTTAAGCACCGTCATCGCCTCTTTGAAGGCGTCGTTATCTAGCACCTGGCGGGCTTCCATGCCGCGTTGGGCGGTTCCGTGATCTGTCATAGCAGTAGACATAGTGTTTCCTTAAAGGATGAGAAGTAAATCTTCTTCATCTTGCATTTCCATCGCTTGTTGGTAAATCTCGACAACTCGCTGCCAATCCTGCTTGGCAATCAGTTGCGGCAACTCAAAGTCTGTCTGCAATTGAGACACTAGCGTTTTCAGCGCAGGAATATCTATTGCCTCAACGGGTTCAATCGCCAGCAACTTGAAGGCTTTTTCTCTCGCCCGTTTTCTAGCCAGACGGGAAGTCTTGTTCGATTGTTGAACAATCTCCTCTACCTTGGATTCCGCTTCAATGTACGAATCTGCCTCTTCTACAGAATCAAAGATATATATCTTCTTGTTCCGCTTGATATAGACCTTGCTGCCGTATTCAAAGCCACCCAACCTAAGCGGTGAACTTTGTTCAACCGTAGGCGCATATCCCGTAATCGTGATCGTGCCGACGTCAGGCGTTATGTTTTGCGACGCAGGGGCTTGCTGGACTATCGGGGCATAACCCGTAATCGTGATCGCGCCGACGTCAGGCATAACCGCCTGATTAGCACTTTGCGAAACAGTCGGGCTATAACCTGTGATGGCAATATTTCCGACATCAGGCGTGATTGACTGATTAGCTGTCTGCGCAACCGTTGGGGCATATCCCGTGATTGCTATCGTTCCAACACCCGGATTAACAGGCGTATCGACATTTTGAGTGACCGTTGGCGCATAGCCAGTGATAACTAAACTGCCTACTCCTGGATTAACCGCCTGTGGCTGGCTAATCGTTGGTGCGTAACCTGTAATGACAATGTTGCCTACACCAGGCGCTACGGCTTGATTCGCAGTCTGCGCTATGGTTGGGGCGTAGCCTGTTAGAGCTATCGCACCTACACCGGGGTTGACAGGAGTATCTGTACCCCCCGCACTCTCTAAATATATCCGCCGGGTCAGTGGCTGGAATACTTGCCACAGGTTGTCCGAGAGGGATTTTATTTCTGAGGCAGGGGGGGTACTTGTAAATCCAGCAAACCCAACAACACCTTTGACGGCTGCTGTATAAAAAGTGCTGGCGTCGCAATACATAGCTCCTGCAACATTAAAAGTGCTTACCTGTGCGGTATTGGTCAACGTGGCGACAAGTACCCCATCACGATAAACCCTATGGCTTGTATTACTATCCGAAACCACTGCAAGAGTGATTAAAGCATCAGTCGCTGGCGTACTTCCTATGTTTGTTACCGACCATGTTCCGTTATTGAATACGACAACTTTTAATTGGCTTGATGAATACTCAAAATATATCCCCGAACGGTTCGTCGATGAAAACATTCCACCGAACCGCCCATTCGTTGAGTCAAATAGATACCGACCAACAAAAGCTCTGATACCAGGCGCTGAAAAGACAACTTCTCCGTTGGAATGGAAATAAACCGCCTCAGCTTTATTGGTAACTGATATGGTTCGCCGCGTGGGTAGTGCGCCGTTTACTGCGTTATTAAATAGCGAAGCCGTGTTTCCTAAACACAGCCCCCGCGTAAGCGGATTCCCCCAGTCAATCTGAACCGGCGTCTGCGGCTGGGTATATCTAACGCCCATTGATATACCTTAAACCGTGGTCAACTCTTGCGCGTAAGATTCGACCGTAATCGCATTGGTTGCCCCGTTGGTAATGGTGACATTCACGTACATCCCCGTCGCTGGTATTTCACAGACAAAATCATTCACACTGTTATTCACAGTATCTCCGGTGACCTGATATAGCTTGCGCTTGGTTCCGGTCGCTTCGCCCACATAAAAAATAACGGTGGGCGCAGTGGTGGGGGCAGTGGCTCCGTTCGTTACTTTTACGGCAACCAATGCCCCGTACGCCGTACTCAAATTGAGTTCAGTCGAACTCACCGCCGTTGCCGCTGCGAGTGATTGCGAGGTGAGTAGGGTGCGTGCAGTTTTGGTCACAGCCATTATTTAGCACTCCAATCCTGGTTAAACATGGCATCCATGACTTGCCCCGGCGTAATCACATCCGGCACAATCGCCAATCCCTTGAGCGTATCGGCCACGGCTTGCGGAAATACCCCTGCGGTAGCCAGTGCATCCAACTGCGCCTGCGTTGCGGGTGATCCGATGTTCAGCTCGCCGCGATCCAGCAGCTTAAGCGCCCATTTCACTGGGCTGCTTTTTACCGCCAAGTCCGTCAGGCCGTCAAGAAATGCCGCGCCTGCATCTGCACCCAGTGTATCGAGCACAGTGCCATAGCCGATATCGCGCTCGATCAGCTTGGTGCGGCCAGCAGACAGGATTGCCGCCAATGCGCCGCAGTCCCGCGCAGCCAGAGCATCGGCGCAGTCAGGACGGGAGAGGATTTCGTCGTGGAGCGTCATGATCAGGTTTCAGTCAAGATGCCGGAATCACGCACATGTAAAGCACGTACAAGTTTTGCAATGCTGTTTTTCATAGTGTCTTTGTCCCGAAGGTTGTGGCTTCTGCCATAACTCCAGATTTTCAATCCGGTTGTCATCTCGAATGCCGTTTTTGTGATGTACGTTTACTATCAGGTTGCCGACATTATTCCGCTTGCATTCGGCGTTACTGTCAATGTGTTTCCAGACGTGGTCAGCGGAATATCAGCGGGGGTTGAATCACCTAGGAAATATCCTACAATGGGATTGACCTTCCCATTAAGCGTTCCAGAGGCATAGACAACCCCTCTCCGCCATGCAGGAATCCCCGATCCAGAAGCCGTCCATACGAAGGCGGCAGATGTAAATTTAACGACGCCAGCAGTCTGCGTCAAAGCGACAGAAGTTAATGTGCCGCCCCCAGTGGTATATCCGTTTCCATTGGCTATCTCATTGGCTGAGACATCCGCCCACACCTCATCGGTAGATGGTGCTGGCGTCCATGCAGAGCTAACCAGTGCCAACTTGAAGGTATTGGCTGGGTTGATTAAATTCGTGGCTGAGTTGAAATTCAGCTTTGCCTTGTCAGAGAAAATAAATGCGCCTGCTGCCATATCGTGTTACTCCTTATTGAATTCCTGAAATACGGCCATCTTGACCGCGAACGATGGGTCGCCCATTGACGGCAACCGCCCGACCATCTGCCCCTCTTTCAACAATTTTTGGGGCAGTGATATGCGTCACAATCTGGTTCAATGAATCCATCACATCCGAGAGCTTTGGCTGTCCTATAGGGCCATTGACGTCATCACTTCCCGCTTGCTCTGCGGATAGCAGGTTGTCCATCTTGGCTTGTGCGGAAATCTGAGCGACAGTTATCTTGGTGGATGAATCTAACTCAGCCTTCCACTGGTCAAACTGTAGCTTTTGCGCGTCCAGGCTGGCTTGTATCTGGGCTTTCTGTATGTCTCGTTCGGCTTCTATCTGATTCGTGATACGAGATTCTTGTGCCTGCATTTCCTGTTGATAGCGGGCTAGTTCCATATCTCGCTGCATTTCCCGCTGATGTTGTTGATCTTCTATCGACATCTTCTGCTGTTCTTGTTGTGCAGAGAATTGCAGTTCCTGCGCCTTACCCTGCTGTCTCATTTGTTCTACCAGCAGCGCCGGGTCAGGGGGTGGCGGCTGAGGCGGCTGAGGCGGACTAGTAGATGGGTCAATAAAGAACTTCTGCACGTCCTTGTAGCCTGAGTTCTCGACTTGCTTGCTCAAGGTATGGTAGATATTTTCAGGCTTGGCAAGCCCCATTTGCAGGGCTTGTACCTGATTCTGCAAGATCATCTGTAACGCCCCAGCTTGCATCGCCTGATCGCCCGTACCCAGGCCGACATTGACTGTCATGTCATAGCTGTCGCGCCATTCATTGGGGTCAAGCTCAACAAATTTATCCCGCAAGCGGATGGATATTTTTTCCATGCCGCCCTCAGTTAACAGCTTGAGAATCCCTGTAAAAATAGGCTTTAACAAGACCTCAGCGGCAATACGTGCAATCAACTCGATCCGTTGCTGACTGGCTGATAGGTCAATCTGCCGCCCCGTTGCCGTGTTATTCAGACTATCCGGGTTCATGCCTTGCGATGTTCTCGACACCCCTGTACGGTTCTCTCGCATCCCTTGCACGTATTCCAGCATGGGCATGGATGCTGCCGCCGCGAAGGGTGTCACATGCTCCTGTATGGCATTCAGGTCACGCTGGCGCAGAATTGACCCCGGACGCGAATCCATCAAGTCATCCAGGTTAGCGAGTGGAGACCAGTTGGCATCGGTCAGCACCTTGGTGCGCGGATTGTTGGTCAGGTAGAGATTATTCAGCGTTTGGCGCAGTAATTCCGTGTGCAGCTTTTGCAGGTCGCCGACCAGATCATGTACCCCCATGCCGTCCCAGCGGTGCGAGTTTGGCACGGGCGAGAAGGTGGCAATGGGTACGTGTGAGCAAATTTCTTTCTTTAGAATCTTGTCATGCAGGCGGAGAATATTGACTCTTTCAGCAATGCCATCGCCGTCAATATCCACCAACACCCACTCCATCCTGAGCCAACCTTCCGCCATCGAATCATCATCAGATTGTTCGTTGGACAGGTCGATACCGCTGGTAGATGTTCCGTCCTGACTAATCCGGGCGAGCCTAGATGTTGAATCGCCTGAATAATCCGACCCGGCTGACCCGCGTAACTCACTGGATGTTACGTCGAATCCCATTTGCTTTAATTCAGATGTCGTAACTCGCATCATCCGGGCGACATAAGGGCAATCTTGCAGCAATGGGCTTGTCCAGTCCCGATCAACTAGCAAATCTTCCGGCGAAAAGGCTTCTATCTTGATGATGGTTTTCTCTTCGACCTTTTTCATGCGCCCGTTGAAAGCCATGAGTGGCTCGTTAGTCATCGGGTCAAGCATTGGCGCGCCATCCTGCCCCATCATCGGCGCGGGGGAAGCCTCTTGTATCTCGCTGCCGTCTTGCGTGAGCATCGCTAGCATTTCAGCCGTCGCGCCTTTGAAGGGGATGCTGGATACATCCTCTTTCTTTTCTTTGCGCCACATCACAGCGCAATTCCTTACCGTTAAGGCATCGGTAAAAGCGGTATGCAGCACCATAAACCCATTATTCTGCTTGTAGAACACGTAGTTGCAAGCATCCGTTGCTTGTGCAGCCCCCTCAACATCACTTTCTTGGCTTGGCTCGAAGCTGACGGCCTTGTCTGTGGCGGTAAATGTCTTGAGCAGAGATGGGAGTATCCATTGCACCGTGTCCTGAATGTCAGAGGCCACAATACTTGACCAGCCATCCTCCTCGTTGCCGTAAGGTAACCGGTAGTATTCACGTAAAGCAGTCTCACGCTCGCTGCCCAACTGTCCCCAAACGTAGGACGAGGCGGCGCTTTCCTTGCGATTCAGCAGTTCTAGCAGCTCCTCGTCGTCCATTTTACTCATGCGATGTATCTCTTTCTGTAAATGAGGGGTTTGGCTGATAGCGTAGCAGCCCCGATAGCGTCCGCCACAATCGCCATCAGGCCGAAGCTGTCCGCGCCATTGCTCGACCAATCATGATTCGGCCCAAGTCCAATGTTGCGGGTTTCGTCCCGTTTTTCGTGATAAAAGCCAACCGCATCAAGCCCCGGCTGGGTTGTTTGTTCGTTGAACCACATCTGCGGAAACATGCGCCGGGCACACTCCACCCGTGCCATCGCCGCACCCTTGCCTTGATTCGGCACGACCTCAACAGTATATCCGGCGTCAATCAGTGCTGACTTGTAGGAAACATCGAACACCCTGTCTTGCGTTTTTCCGTCGTGCGGTAGCCAGATGGTGAGCTTGTCGCCGGTATAACCACTACTGCGCAGCCATACCAGGTGAGAGGCTAAGGGCTGACCAACCGCCTCGTAATAGTCAAGCACCCTGATTTCTTTGCCGATAAACTGAGCGATCCAGATGGTGAATGCATCTGCTTTTTGTCCCGTTCCACCGATGTCGACAAACGCCCGCAGGCTTATGAGTGGGTCAGCCCCTACCCGGCCAATACGTCCCTCGGCCCGTGCTTGGGTGAGATGCTTGGCATAATAAGCCCCCACTAAGGTGGAGATGTATGCGCCTTCCCATATATGTTCATACTGGTCTGGCCGCTCTTCCAGGTCTCGCAGCCGATCCCGCTCTAGCTTTTCCGGGAACTTTGGATTGTCGCGCCAGTTGCACTCAGCGATTTTAATCAGTGGGTCGGTGCTGTACCGGAACCTTTCAACTGCCGCGCTCTTGCGCTTTGGGTTCCAGGTGATCCACAACTCAGCGTTCCACCCTGTGCCCTCTTCCCTCAGCGTGGGGATCAGCGTCATGAATGCTTCGTCAGTAACAGGCTCGGCCTCATCAATCCAGCACAGCAATAATCGCCCCTTCGACTTGATGCTGGCAATGTTGCGATCCAACCCTGCAAATGTGAAACTGATGCGCCCATCTTTGCTCTTGATGTACTTGTCGCCAACCTCGTAGTAGTCAGCCAGCCACGGTTCGTCACCAATCGCCCGCTTGACCTCTTCTAGGCTCGAATCTTCCAGCGAGTTCATAAACTGCCGGGCGCACAGGATTATCCCGCTTGTTCCAGCATGGCCATGGATGTAGCCCTGTACCGCCGCCATCTTGGCGAAGCTGCGCGTTTTCCCCGAACCTCGCCCACCATAAGCGCCGCGAATATCCGCCCTGCCGTCAAATACTGGTATCAACTTTTCCGGTAGAGCGATCCTTGATGTCGTCACGTGAGCGGGACTAGCTCGATGCGCGTGGTCACCACAATTTCGCCACCGTCAGCGCCAGTCACTTGCAATGGCAGCACTTTTCCAACAAGGGAAAGGAATGCAGCGGGGTGACTAGTTGCCACTTCTTGAAGGTAGCCAACTCCGCCAGCGCCATCCAATGCAGTAAGAATCATGTCCTTTAACTCTGCGGTCATCTTGTTTGGCGTTCCAGCCTTCCGGCCTCCGGTCTTTATGCCGTTAGCCATACTCGACCTCTCTACTTTCGCCTACTTTAGACGGGACAATCAGCTCGTAGACGTAAAACGCCTTCATGCCACTAGCGACAGCCTGGGCGAAGTTTTCTTGTTTTGATGTAATCATTTGGGCGAGTCCTTCCGGGTATTCGCAAGTTAAAGATTTAATTTAGGGCTGCCGACTGCTAGGGGGTTGGTGGCCTGCACATAGGGCAGGCGTAAAAAAACCGCCTTCATTGGCGGTTACGTTTTTTCAGGGCGAACGAATCTATCTGGGTCGTTCGCCTTGTTGTTAGACTTGATTGGCTATGTTTGATTTATACGCTGTATATCAACCAATGTCAACGGAAGAATAAAGATGCTTTCCTAGCTTAATTCTGGATAACCGAGCTGCTGTATCGTTGCTCACAAGGATTTGCATGACCATATGATAGCGCCGCTCCCACTGCGGCCATGACTCAGCACTCACCCCGCACATTCTTGCCCTATCCTTATCAGAGTATCTATGCAGGCCGATTCCGCCGCAGCTATGGCATACTACCTTGAGCTTTTCAGTGACCATGACCTTCGCCCCACGACAAACCAAGCATTGAGGTTGAGTAATCTCGTGGATAGCGCAGACAGCAAGGATTTGCGCCATCGCAGGAGAAAGGAATAACCTTTTTTTCATGCCTTGCTTTTCAGCTTTGTTAGCCAGCAACAATACCACCCGCCTGTAAGCCTGTTTATCCAGCGCTCTCACTCTGAGCAGGTCAGAGCCTATTTCGCTAGCGGCAGACAGGGCGGCGACGTATTCAACGGGCATCGTCGCGCCTTCTTTCCACGCTAGATTATCTTCATTTACGGATACCGATAGGATTTCTGCAATATTCATTGATTCCCCTTTTTATTTTTTACCGTAAAGTTTTCTTCCAACGCCATCAATAATCTGCCGCTCGATCCAGCTCAGCCGTTGATCCTCCACGGCTACCACGAGGATGCCGTGCTGATTAAATCCTTCGCGTTTGACGCTCTCTACATCCATCTGGCTAGGCACAAACCGGGCCAATGTGCAGGAGGGTTGTCTAGGTTTCACGCCCCAAATCCTTTATTTTTGCTTTGTATTTGGCTATCCATTCCCGTAAATCCTCGATGGCGTAGTATCGTGCTGCGTTATCATTTTCGAGCGCCTCTACAGCGGCCAACCCGATTTTTTTAATCAACGCAGGGCGGTAATTCACGACGTTTCCCGACAACCTCATGTTGCAGTGGTGGTTGCACTGAGCGTGCACGTTCATCTCGTTAAACCGATGCTGTGGGGCTGCACCACGCGATCTGTAGTGGCCTGCACAGTATTGGATGTCTGGATTCTGGGTTCCACAACTGATACAGATTTTCCCGTCACGCAAAACGATGTACCGGTTAAAAATCGTCTGGAATTCATCCAGCCAATCTCTTCGGCTTTTTATTTTTTCCTTTCGTAATCTGATTTCTTCCCTCTCCGCCTTCTGCCTTTCCTTTTGTCGTCTGAGTTCTGTTTTACAGATAGAGTCGCCACATGTCGGCTGAGACATGTATTTGCGTTCGTATTCGGCGCGGCAAATGGAACATCTACTCAATATCTGGCTCCTTTGGGTGTCTAATCTGCGTTGTACATCATGCAAATAACCTCTCCTGCGCCTTCACCGCTTCAATTCGTCGCGCTGCTTTGGCGTAGTTGTCGGGACACCGCTCCACCCCGATGAACTGCCGCCCAAGTTCATGGCACGCCTCGCCCATACTGCCGCTTCCGGCGAACGGATCGAACACCACCGCCCCCGGCTTCGTGCTGGCGTTGAGGATGTGGCACAGCAACGGCAACGGCTTTTCGCAGGGGTGTTTTCCTGGGTAGGCTTGCACCGGGTCAAAGTCCCAGACATCCGACCACTGGTCGCGCGCCGTCACGCTGAACGGCCTGCGCAGGTCTTCGTACTCGCGCCGCAGGTCTTCGTACTCGCGCCGCAGATACTCCGCGCCAAAGGCTGCGCGCAGCTTGGCGTAGTTCTCGGCCGTTGGCAGCGTCCATTGCACGCGGCTAAAATAGTGCCCGCTCATCTGGTTTCCGCAAGCGTCGTCGCATTTCTTGCGGTCAAAACCTGCCGCTATCCGTTCGCCATCCAGGTACGCCCGCAGCGGCTCGAAGATAAACCCGCGCAGCTCGTCGCACTTCGCTTCATAGCCGGCCTCCCCCTTCGCCATGTTGTCGGCGCCGTAGTGCTCGGCAAAAATAATCCGTTCCGAAACGCCAACCCAAGCACGGAAATTCTCGGGGCCGTACATCGCCACGCTGCTTAGTTGCTGCTTTCCTTCGCGCCCCTTGCGCCAGGTGATGTGGTTCAAAACCGCAAACCGCTTGCCTATCTCGCATTCCACCCGCGCCGCCATTTGCGGGGATGCAAAGAAATACAGGCTGCCGTTCGGTTTCATGATGCGCTCGAACTGCTCGCACAACATGCCAACCCACGCCAGAAAATCGGCTGGCGTGTCCCACTGGTTGTCCCACGCCTCGCCCTTTACACGGAAGTAGGGCGGGTCGGTAATGATCGCATCCACGCTGTTCGCGTCCATGCCGCGCATTACTTCCAAGCAGTCGCCGTGTATCAGTTGCATTTCGTCCTCGCGTGCAAGATGTACAACCCGTCGGTCAACGGGACGTGCCGATAATGCCGGCACGCCCGTTACCTATTGCGTTGGGCATCACAAAGTAAGCCTTGTCGCCCGGCCCGGAATAATTTTCATTGTGGAGGTTGTGCTTTCCGAGGTTTTTTACGAATTCAATCTCGTTTTTTGTTGTGCGGTTGCTCATTTACCCTCTATCTCCCTTTCATGTTTTTCTGCAACTTCCCTACATTCATTGAAGTCATTGCACCACTTCAAAAGTTCTTCCCTGTAGAAAATCTGGTACAGCGTGCAACCGTCTACAAAGTTCTTGGCGACTCGGTAATCTCCTGACTGCATGCCGTGGGTTCCAACGCGCTGCCAGTTCAAAATCCCACTCCCCCCGTTTCCTCGAATCGCATCCGTTCCTGATTGAAAAACAATCCTACTTTCCCCTCCCATTCGCCATTCCTCTGCTTGTCACAGATCAGGAGGCAGTCAGGGTCAGTCCCCCGGTAAATCCCATCGGTGGCGTCTGCTTCTTTTTTCTTGTTCCGCCAGACGGTGATCACATTGCTTACTTGGTCAGTGATTGATCCCGTCCCCTTGACGTCCATTTTTCCGGGTGGCGTGAATTCATCTTTTGTTTTTCGAGAGTGCGCCACAAGGTGGATGTGCATGTTCGCATCCATGGCAACCGCGCAAAGCTGGTCGACAAAATGTTTTTGCGCGGTGTAATCATCCTCGGCCATTCCGCACTTCATGAGGCTGTCAATCACGAAATGGTCAGCCTTGAGTACATCGACGCAATACCTCAAAACCGCCAGCATGCGGTCACTCTTGACTGCGCCTTGCTGATCGTAAATCCAGATCAAGCCGTCAGTCCATGCGTGGAATTTCTGGATTGCCTCGACGCTTGGAATACGGCCATACTCCTGTCGGCACATCCTCGCCAGCGTGATCATGGGCTTCATTTCCATGCTCGCAATCACCACTCGCTTGCCTGTTCGAGCAAACTCGGTACAGGCCTGACCGAGAATGGCGCTCTTGCCGTGGCCAGACATTCCTCCCCACAGCGTCACTTCACCCGGCAGGAATCCGAGCTTGTCATGGGTTTTTTTCCACGGAAGCATGCAGCCACGGTGTAATTCCTCACCGTGGAAATAATCTATGACTTGGTCAGAATAATCCGCTGCCGAACGGACATTGTGGGCGGTATCGGTTTCCTGCATGTATGCAGAAAAATCAATGACGTCAGGCTGCAACAGGTGTGCCAATTTGATCCCCTTTCAAAATCCACGGTGCGTTTTTCAAAGCCTCACGCTCAAGGCGCAGGCGCTCTTCTGTTTCCTGTTGTGTTCGGCAAACGCTTGTCCTTGCCGCATCGAACTGTTCCGCCCAGCGCAATTCACCAAGGTCGTGCTGTCCCCATTGCGGATGCCATTCGTACCCAAGATCAGTGCCGTATTCCCCGCACAACACCAGCAGGCGACTCGCGTATCCCTTCATTTTTTCAATCAGCTGCACGAAGGTTTTGCAGTCTTCCGGCGAGTAAAGCGTCACTTCCAGATTCACGAACGGGCGAAAATCATCCGTCGTTAAACTCCCTTCGGCAACCAGCTCCATGACGGCAAAATCGCTGTCATAGACAGGCTTGCGGTAGGGTATGCCGACATTCACCCATGTCGATGTCGGGCGCTTTCCGGCTTTCCGCAAGGCCAGTAGGTAGGCGAGTCCGTGGATCACAGAACACCTCGGAAAATGTCGTTTGTCGAACTCGTCCCATCGGAGTGGTTACCGCCGGGAATCTCGTCCTCCCATCGCCTCTGATTCAACCACGTGGCGGGGTTTGGGACAAACTGACCGTTGTCTTTTTTCCACTGCTCGCTTTGCTTCTGGCTTTCAAGAGCTGTCAGCACAGAATCAAACGAACCGTTGATGTGCGCTTTGATCCACGCTTTTTCTGCTGCACCCTTTCCCTGTTTCCGTGGATAGGACTTCCAGAACTTTTCAAACCGATCACCAGCCCCTTTAGATGGTTCTTGGTTCTTGGTTATTGGTTCTTGGTTAGGTGTCGATTCGTCTACGGTTTGTGCACGAACCGTGATTCTTTCTTTACGCTTCGTTTCCCGTTCGATAGCGATTCGTTTATTTATTTCAGCCTTACCAAGGTAATCGGCCAGTTCCTCTTGAATGCGTTTTTGCACATAAACCCCCTGCTCCAAGACAAAGAACTTGCGCAAAACAAAGGTGACTGCCTCTATTTCCTCGGTCGTAGATGCCCATGTCCACTCAATAGCCTCATCAAACGTTGGAAACTGCTCACGGTCGTAGCACGCATCTATCAAAAGCGTGTACGCACCGTGCTGCAACATCGATAAACGTCCGGCCTTCTTTGCGTAATCGCCAAGGTTTCTTTTGTAGTAGTGCATTACATGCGCTCCCCTAGAAACACATATAACGGCTTGTTGCTCTTCTTGCGATTGCATGGCTTGCATGCGGTCGCTAGGTTCTCGTCATCGTTCGACCCACCCAAAGACACTGGCTCAATATGATCGCACTCCAATTTACCGCCTACAGCACCGCAATAGCGACAGGTAAAAGCGTCTCTCTCGAATATACGTAGTCGAGTCGCTTTCCATTCATCTATGCCGGGCCGTGCCGATTCCTCGGTAGCAGGAAACCAACCCCGACCCTTCCATTTGGCTATTTCTTTATCACATCTTTCATTATGGTAATGATCATCGCAAAGAGTGAAAAATTCATCTAAAACATCCTTTAACGCCTTCTTTTCTTCATCTGAATTAGCTAAAACCTTCTTTGCCAGACGATCAAAATCACATCCGTTCAACGGCTGTTCAGTGTCGTAGTAGACATCTATTAAGTCCCTGTACAACGAGCGTTCAACACGTGTTAAATGCCGAGTGGCGTTATTAAAATCGCCAATATGATAATTGTAGTAATTCACACCCCGCACTCCTCTACTAGTTTTCTCATGGCCGCTTCATACTCTGCGGGCGTAGCATCTGGGTGAAAGGCGATCCATGCCGATTTCATCGCCTCGTACAGCGCATAGTTAGTCATGCCGCAGCCATATCCATGTGATGCACATCAGGAAAACGGACGCCCTTTTCAGCCCCAAAGGCAAAGATCAATTCGATTAAATCCGAGAATTCGCGCTTGCCCATCCTGCTGGTACTTTGGGCGCAGACTACAAAGCCTCCGTCTAATCCAGGGACGACTTTTTGTTGTTTCAGGCTGGCAGAAAACACACTCTTCCATTCGTCCGGTGTGAGTTTCTTTCCATACCAATCGACCTGTCGGCTAACCTCGGTAAGCAATGGCCAGAGCAAACTATTCTGCTCGGTTGTCCGGGTGGATTCCTTAATCTCGCACACAAACCCATCCGGCACTAAGCCAATCATTGCCTTGGCACTATCCCGCGCCTGTGGGCTGGTTAATTGATAAATGTGCCTATTTGCTCCCATACCCACCCCGCAGAATCCGCCCACGCAAATCAAGATTCTCTTTGCGGAGATGTGCGTTTTGGTCAGCCAGCCGGAAGGCCATGATGAGTAAGGCGATGATCAGGACTAGCAGAGTGATGATCACAATCAGATTCATTCCATATTTTCCATGTCGCCTGTCCTGCGATCATAAAACACATCGGGGCGCAGGAGTTCGAGATACATCAGTCGGGCGGGCGGTATGCCCTTCCAGCGCCATTGAGATACTGCCTGTGCGCTGACCTTACAGAGTTTAGCTAACTCCCCTGTCCCACCTAGTCGATCTATGATTAAATTTGGATTCATGGTGATATTAAAGCATAATTTAAGATAAATATCAAGCATACATTATTAAATCTTGCTGGTAAGAAATATTTATTTATTTTTAATAAAGATTGCTTGACTGCGCACAGTAATTATGCTTTAATGCATTCACACCACAAACAACGTGGCCGCAAAACCAGAAAGGCACTGTCAAGCAAAGAAGCGGGAACGGGTCAATGGCATCGCCGACACCCTAGAGGCTTGAATCACCGAGTAAGGGCAGCAAAGGATTAGCAGATTTACTGGATAACCAAGGAGAAGTCATGACACGTGGTACCTATACCGCAAAGCAACTCGCTGACCAGAATTGCCGATGCTCTCGCTGCGAAGACGCCAAGCAAAAAGAGTTGCTCGAAGCCGTCAAACGGGCCATTGAACAATTTGAGCTAAAGGAGATAGATATATGTTTGATTTGATCGAGCAGCCTGTTGATGAACCGGAATTAACCAAAGCCGAGAAGCTTTCCATTCAGCAGTTGAGAGAAGATGAAAATTTCCGCGACGAAATCCTCTCTGAGCGTGCCAGACAGCTTATGCATAACCAGGATGCCGTGACCAACGCGCTGCTGGTGCTGGTGAATGATGGTGAATTTGCGCTAAAGCTAGCCGACGCAATCATGGCGGGTGGCGAGTGGGAGAGAGTGCGGATCGGCTTTATCCGCTGTGCGATACAAGCCGAACTTAAGCGCATGGCGAGAAAAGATTATGAATACGAGAAAAGGATCGTGGCATGAAAGCGTCGACTATTTTGAATGCAATTGAAGTGCTTAGTAAAGTTGATAGCTTTTTAAGCAAGGACGCTAATTATAAACCGGGAGCGCCTCAGCTATCAGTGGAATGTTACTTGGTAATTCTTGATTTGAAGGCAGAACTCGTTGCGCATCTGCCTAAAGCTGTAAAGGTACAAGACGATAGCGAGGTGGCCGCATGAACGCCCAGCTAAACGAGTTCATGTACCGCCTTGCTGACCGCATCCCGAAATTGTCTGATGGCAAGGTCATTATCTGCATTGTGATTGGGTATCTGCTGGCCGTGGTAATCGGGTGGCCGCAGTGAGTGAGGACGATGGCGGCATGCAGTATTGGCAGCAACTAGGACAACAGGAAGAGCAGGAATTTATTAATCAGGAAACAAAATCTAAAGATGTAGAAAACGGGCAACCCGCCCCGGTGAAGTCGGGAATTTTAAGGAGTAATTGTGATGGGATTTATAGCAAAAGATAGTGGTGGTGGTGATTTTAAACGAGTGCCCCCGGGCGCTTACATTGGGCGCTGTTTTAGCCTGATCGATCTTGGCACACAAACAACTAACGGACAATACGGCGAGAAACGTCAGCATAAAATCCGCATCGCATGGGAATTGTTCGGGGACGATGATCAAGGTAATCCGCTCACCATTGAAATTAACGGCCGCGCCATGCCTTTAACTATCAGCAAGGGATACACAGTTAGCTTGCATGAAAAATCATCGCTCAGGCGTGATTTAGCGGCATGGCGTGGCAAGGATTTTACCGAAGAGGAAGCGACGGCATTTGATGTATCCAAACTTGTCGGTGCATATTGTATGGTCAACGTTGTTACGGACGAAAACAACGGAAAGACCTACAGCAATGTTGCCGGGCTGACCCCTTTGCCGGGTGCGCTTAAGAACTTAAAACCTGAGCCGGTGCATGACAATATCTTGTTTGACTTGGATGACCCGGATATGACCATTTTTAACGGGTTCCATGAAAAATTGAAAGAAGTTATCAAGAAGGCCCCTGAATGGTCAGGAAGTCAGGAATCTCAATCTTCCCATCAATCCGTATCAAGCGGTGCATTGGCTAACTTTGAAGATGATATTCCTTGGTGAATTTAAGGGGAAACAACATGAATCTCTATGAAATATCCACCCAATATCTCGCCACGGCACAGCAATTAGCCGAGCTTGATATAGATGAACAGACGCTTTCCGACACACTAGAGGCAGAGGCATGGCCGGTAGAGGAAAAAGTAAGGGCAGTATCTGCCGTCATCCTCAATCTGCAAGCCGAGGCAGATATGGTCAAGGCAACGGCTGACAGGATCATGAAGCTATACAAAGCAAAGCAATCGCGTGCTGATGCACTGCATGATTATCTGTTGGTGAACATGCAGAGAACAGGGATTACCGAGATTAAGGCGCTAGATGGCACGTTCAGGGCAAAGCTTTATCGCGAGCGAGATGAAAGTGTCGAGATTGATTCGCTAGAGTTAATACCTGCGGATTACACGCGAGAAATCCCAGCACGATTTGAGCCTGATAAATCGCTAATCAAGAAAGCCATCAAAGATGGCTATGAAGTGCCAGGTGCGCATGTTGTGAAAAAAGATAGGCTGGAGATAAAAGCGTAATCATGAACGGTCGGAATTCTGAAAAGCTAAAGGATAACCATGGAAACTAGAAAAGTAGCATTCGACCTGATGAGCGACACTCCCCTCAGAAAGAAAAAGCGTAGCCACAAACTTATCCTCGACGCGCTGGCCATAAAGCCGATGACTACAGCTACATTAGCCGATAGATTGATAAGGACGCCGGACAGTATTCGCATGCTGATTAGGGAACTTCGATCTGAAAACCTTGTGCATATCTGCGGCTATGAGATACGCCCTTATCACAAGGTTGCTATTTTCGCGCTTGGCCCCGGCATAGACGCGGTAAGCCCTGGAAAAATGGTTAAGGAGAAGAAGGTAGTCAAGGAGAAGAAATTTGTGCCGCAATTTAACATTACTGTGAAGGTGGAATGTTATGGGATATGGGGGCTGGCATGAGCTACATACTGACAGACTTGAATTCCGCGTTGAGCGACGTGTTATGCACTTTTTTTGGAGATTGATATGGCAAGACCATTTGACAAAGACCACCCGGAACAGATTGCCTACGACAGCACATGCAGCATGTGGCTGACCGAAGGCACGAATGACCGCGAGAAGTACGCATACCGGGACGGGCACCACGCCGGATGGGCGAACGCGACCAAAGAAATAAGAAAACTGCTTGCCGACATAAAGGAATGGGATGTTTCGACGTATCTGACGCTGCCACTTGAGTTGCGGCAGAGAATTCAAAATGCAATTGGAGATTGAAATGATGGAAAAAGAAGAAACAGGGCCAGCCGAGCAGCCTTTGTTTGTGACGCCGGAAGATTGGGATATTGCCGTGATGCACGGACAGTATTCGCAGGGCGACGAACGCGATGACTTGGTGACGTTCAGGCGCAATGACCTTGCCGCTTACCTTGCGCAAATGCGGGTAGAGCAGGACGGGAAGCTGATGGTGTTTAAGCAACTGCTGAACGCCTGCAAATACCCGCTCTTGGTTGCCAAGGCAGATGCAAGCAGCAGCGGAGAGCAAGAGGATTTAGAAGGACTGGCCGCGCTGATTCGCAGCATAGACGCGGCGCTTCGTGGTGCATAACGACCTAGCTAAGCCGCCTGGCGCGGCATTATCGCCAGTCCGAGTTGAGCGACGTGTTAGGGGTTTTTACGAAAGGGTTACAAATGACGAATGACGAACTATTTGACGGCAGTAACGCGCACCTTATGACGCACGTTGTTCCGGTTGGCGACCTACGCGAACACATCACCGATGGGGAGTGTTGGTGTAACCCGTCAGTGGATGATGATCTGGTTGTGATTCACAACAGCATGGACGAGCGCGAGAGTTACGAGGAAGGGAGGAAGCCGCAATGACGGAAAAATGCCCTATGACACCAAACGCAATTGAGATTCTGTTGCACTGCCATGTTTGCCCGCTTCCGCACCCGCGCCGCGATGCGCCAGCCGTAGCAAATGAGATTCAGTCATTTTTAGCAAACGGGTTGATTGAAGACGAGCCCGGAAGCCCAGGCGGCTACCGCACTACGGAACGCGGGCGGCTACACGTTCAGCAGCTCTGCTGCATGCCGTGGCCCAAACAGGCATGGATCGGTGCCGACGGCAAGGTGCTGGAACTTGATGCCTAACGCCGGAGTTAAGCCGCCGCAGGTCGGCCTTGATTGACCTGTTATGCAGAAACTTTAGGAGCACTGATGACGCCACTAATAACTGAAATGGTGCAACTGTCACCAAACCCGGAGCAAGCAACATGGTTTGATTTGGGGCGCATGGCGCACACCGATGGACGGCGCGTACAGGCCGACGCAATCATGCGCCTGCCATTCGACAAGACTGCGATTGTCGGCATTGACAAAGACGGCGCGAAGTTTGCGCTGTGGCTAGTCGGTGGCGAGGGTAGCGTGGCTGTTGGTGGTGTGTCAAAAATCGCATACGCCGGTAAAGATGGGCATGGCGCGTTCAGCAAATACTTTGATCCATTCTCTTACCTGCAAACACCTGAAGGCATACGGTACTACAAGGGCGATTCGCAAATTGACGAGGCCGATGTGAAGCAGATGTTTCGCATGGTCTGTGCGTGCCTGCTCAAGTTGCACGACTGCACCGAGGCGCACCAGCCGACCGCCAAAGCCAACAGCCTGACCAACAAGCGCCGCATTGCCAAGGGCAAGCCACCGCTGATCTACGACTGGCACACGATAAAGCTTGAGCCAAACGGCCCCGCAGCGGAACCACAAGGTGGCACCCATGCAACCCCGCGCCGCCATCAATGCCGGGGGCACTGGCGAAACTGCAAATCAGGCAAGCGCGTGTGGGTTAAGGATTGTTGGAAAGGCGATGCAAGCAAAGGGACTGTTTTTAAGGACTACAAGGCGGCGACGAATGACCCCGTTGCTGCATAACGCCGGAATTGAGCGGTGAGCGAAGCGAGTCCGCTCGAATGTAGTGTTAGGTGCCGTCCTGCGAGCGCCGACTTTTAAGGAGACAACGATGGAATGGACGAAAGCAGAAACACCGCCAGAAATGAACCACTGTGATTTTGGATGGATGTCTTCGACCAAGGTGCTTGTGTGCGAAGTTGGAGGTGAAATGCGTGTGGCAACCTATGAACAGATTGATGAAGATTGCGAGCCCCGGTGGTATAGCGCGTGCAGCGAAAGGTGGGGACTTGATCGCGTGACACATTGGATGTCGCTGCCAGAGGCACCTAACGCGTGAATTAAACGGCGTGCGCAGCACGTCCTGTTGAATGATTTGTTCGGCGCAACTGCCGACGAAAGGATTGAGTATGGGAACGAACTACTACCTGCACCAGAAGCCCGATTGCGAGTGCTGCGGGCGCTCATTCGAGCCACTGCACATAGGAAAAAGCTCTGGTGGCTGGTGCTTTACGTTGCATGTAATGCCGGAAGACAACATCAACACGCTGGACGACTGGCGCAACCTATGGGCCGCACCGGGGGCTTTCATCCGCAACGAATGCGGAGAAAAGGTTTCAATTGCGGACATGGAGATGACGATCACCGCACGGCTTTGGCGCGGCGAGTTCCCCAGACGCCACGACATCGACGGACGCCATTGCATAGGGCATGGCGACGGGACGTGGGATTACGTGACGGGCGAATTCTCGTGACGCCGAACGCCAAGAATCAGGGGGCCGGAGGCGACATGAAAAAGAAACAAGGGCTGCTGTACCTGCTGGAACGCTCGGCGGAGCTGCTGGAACGGAGCGCGGAAGAGATATGGATTTCGCATACCATCGCCGGGCGATGGCCGAAGGACGACAAGCACGGCGCACGCCGCGACTACAAGGAACTGTGCGCGATGGCGAAGGGCTTGCGGGAGGCGCACAAGTACCACAAGCCGCCCCCTCTCGGCGGGCCAGCAAAGATGTTCGATGCGATAGCGGACAGGATGCGGGCCGGGGATTCGGTGAAGGAGTGCATGGCCGATTACGGGCTGAAGTTCAAGCGCTCTAACGTAAAATTAACCGGCCTTGCGCCAGAAGGAGATAAATCATGAGCACAGTGCCTATTACGCAAGGGCTGGTTGAATGCCGGGTTATGCAACACACCCCGGGGCCGTGGAGAGTTGAGCGACGTGTTATGTTTCTTTGCGCATATGCAAAAATATCTTGACATGGTTTGATTACGCATATACAATTGAATCACAGTAACCAAACAGGGGAACAAATCATGGTCAAGAACAGCAAGCAAAACTGGCAAGTAGGGGCGACGGTAAAGGTCGGGTTTATGTCGCTGGTCGTAAAGGCCGCGATTGCCACGCCAGGCGATTACCTGCCGGACGCCTACATTCTGACCAACCAGGCGGGCACGCAACTGTACAAGTTCGTGCCGCACAACGGCCTAGAAAAGATCGACGTGGCCGAAGCCAAGGAAATGCTGGAGCAAGCCGAGCGCCACGCCGCCAAGGCTGCCACGAAGGCGATTGCGAAGGCCGCAGCGGGACGCGAAATTGACGCGCTGTTTGCGTGATGGCAACGCAAGGCGGATCAGGACGCGGACAGGGGCGCAAGCCCTTGGCGAAGACGGGCGAGTTGATGAAGTCTCGCCCGGTACGGATGACCGACGAGGAGTGGGCGAAGTGCAAGCGCCTCGGCGGGGCAGCATGGGTGCGGGCGAAGATCAAGGCGGCCCGTGAAACATAACGTCTGAATTCACCGGCTGCCGAAGGCAGTCCGGTGGAATGAAAAGTTAGAGAACAACAGGAGAACGATGATGAGCAAAGCAACGAAATCGGCATTACGGGCAGCGGCTTTACCGATTGCCTCAAAGCAAGAGGCGTTTGCGATGGCGCAATTTATCAAGGCGGGTAAGCAGACAAAGACAAGGGAAGAGGCGGTCAAGTTGTTTGGAGAGGCTGCCGACATCCTTGATGTTGAATTCAAGCGCATGGACGAAAACCAAGTGGCGATGTTTGAGGCAGAGGCCGCGTTGGCAAAGAACGCAAAGGTTTTGATTGGGCGGTGCAAAGACCTTGCAGGTCAGGTTGGAGACGCAATGTCGCGGATAGACAAGGTTGTTTCAAAAGACTTTGAGCAGAAGCTGTCGCAGCTTGAGCGATTTGCGGCGGCAATGGCGACGCTCGATGAATTGAAGCGCAGCGGTCGGCTTGATGATGTTGTGGCGGCGTTTTCGCGGCCATGATCTCTAACGACATAGCTCAGGGGCGCGAGCATAGCGAGCGTCCCGCTGGAGCGGAGGGTTAGACATGAGTGACATGAGGCAAGCGACGGCAATTGCAGAAGATTGGGTAGGACAACCAAACCTTGTTGCAATAACTGTGCGTGAAAGTGACTCTGAGGTAATACCAGATATTGAGATGTGGTTGATGCTTCAGATGGCTATCGAGAAAGCAGGGTTCCGGTTTGTTGAGTACCACGGGACTTGCTATGTCTAAAGTTAAGTAGACACCCGAAAATCGGTCGAGAAAAGCACCGTCACGGTGTATAAAAATGGGTTATTCTTGTAATTCATTGAAAAATATAAAACTAATTTTTTAGTGGCACCCTAAATTGTCTTGCAAATACACCACAATTAAACCATGATCCCGCCGCCCATGCCAAGGCTTCACGTTTGGTGCGGAAGGTTTTATCTTCTCGCGTTCCCTTGGCAGAATTTACTTATCCACCGTTTCTTACCCGCGCATTCTCTTCTTCCTGATAACCCGTTGCGCATTCAAAGTCGCAAAACAACATGCCTGCACCAGTATGTTCAGAACAATAATGACAGAAGCCGACCGGATAGAGTTTCTTGATCGGCTTTCTGGCGTGAGCAATGGCAAGCTCGCGGTATTTCTCTTCGTGTTCGCTGGCTTGGTCGTAGAAGTCAGTCATTGTTTCGCTGCCCATTCTTTTACCATGTTTAACCCACTTATTCCACGGTCGCCTTGCTCAAGAATATTTGAAATTTCATTCTCAAGAGTTCCCATTGCGTCAGCAAATTTGGTGCGGTAGAAACAGATTCTTTCAGGATGGCTGGTACTGGTGGGGAGGTTGGACACGGTGCGGCTACTGGTACGGTTGAGCACCCGCCGATAATCAGCATAGAGAGCAGTAATATCATTTTGAGCTTTAAGATATGCACGGTCGGACTCCTGTTTGAGTTTTAGATTGCGATCATTGATAACCTTGGATTGCTGTGCCTGAGCCTTGCCTAGCGCCTCTGTAGCGGCTTCAAACTTGGCGGCCTTGAGTGCTTCATGGTGTGCGCCTTTCATCCAGCCAAAGCCCATCGAAGCAAGCACCAAGGCAGCGATGCCTATCAGCATGTAGGGGGTGGGGATGGCTCTTACCATATCGAAGTTCACGGCGCATCCTTCGCGGCAAGTTCGAGATTGTCGGCAATGCGCCCTGCCCAGCCGCTGCCGAAGGCGCGCCAGTTGGTCAGGCGACGCATGAATTGCAGGCGGCGGGCGTTGTAGCGCACGGCGGTTTTGAGTGGGTCAGCGGCCTTCGCGGCGGCCATCGTCACGGGGCCGAGGTTGCCGTCATCGGCGACGCCAAGAGCGCGCTGCAGCCAGCGCACAGATTGCCCGACGCCGGAATTCACCGCGCCATCGAAAACTTGAAACGCGAGCAGATAGGGCAAATCGTCGAATTGCGGTAGCCAGTAGTTGCGCTGGTAAATGGTTTTTGCAATGTCAGCGGGCATCTCTTGCATGCGCCCGACGTAACCGTTCGCGCGCGCAACGGTGAGCGTGACACCCCAGTTCGTCTCGCCGCCGGGATCGTCTGGATGGTTAGAATAGCCGCCCTCATGGCCTAACAGGGCAGCGAATGCGCGGTCAAAATTTTTCATCGGCGTGGCCTCCGATCAAACAAGATCATGCCTGCGCTGGCGGTGAGGAAAAGCCAGACTGCCGGGCGGCTGTAAGCGGGGTCGTTAGTAATCAAGTAGGCCAGCGCGGTCGCAGCGGCCACGCCGAAGGCAACGTAACTGTAACCGAACAGGGCGAAGTGCAGATTGCCGCGCGGGTGGGTTTTATAATATGCTTTGTAGATAACACACACGGCGCGCACCATCACCACCGTGGCCATGAGTGCGGCGAGTAGCATCAGGATGATGTGGCTCATTTTTCAGCCTTCCCCGCGAACCACTGGCGCACCCAGGGCAGATGCACCCCGCCGCCAATGGCTGCGGCAACTGCGAAGCGCAGCGAGTCTTTGTCTATGGCCTTGGCCCATTCGAAATAGGCCACCATCGCGGCAACCGCCACGGGCGCGAAGATGCCTGATAAAAACGCGCTACCCGCGACGAGCAGGAAGATGAATAACGGCGTTCGCTGCCCATCCTTCGGCGGCACATGTAGCAGCGCCACCAGCCCGCACATGAATCCGATAATCAAGGCGTCGACGTGGAGCCCCAGAAAAACGCCCGCGCCGGTGGCAACGGCAGCAGCGGCAACGCCTGTGGTTGTAGCAGGTTCGGCCATATTAAAAATCCTTTGTTGGCATGTTGTACTTCGCGGAAATGTAACTCACGAAACAGTGCCGCCCCCTACCGAATTTATAAAACACCCAGTCGATAACCGGGCGGGACAGCTTGCCAACGAGCCGCCCTTTTTGCTCCATTCTGTGGGCCGCGCTGCCAACCGTGTCGTGCGGCGAACCGTATCCGAGGGTGACGATTTGATAAATCAATCTATCCAGCGCGATGAGGATATTCAGGACGCGGCGCTTCATGGCTTGGCCACCGGGCAGGCGTTGATCTTTCGCTCCCAACGATCTTTACACAGGCTGCCCGCGCAGGTTTTAATCTCGGTTTTCAACCACTGAAGGTTCTCGACAATATCGCAGCCACAGCTTGCCAGAGGGATGACGTGATCCACTTGCCAATGTGGGCAGGCACCCTTGGTTTGGCCTGTTGATGGGCACGGATGCAGCTTCCGAAACTCCGCCTTGGCGGCGTACCCTCTTGTTTGGCGCGAATCGCAAACTCTTGAGTCCCCAGCGTATGAATACACTGGGAAGGCCAGTAGCGCGAGAAAAGTCGCCCAGCCTAAAAAGTTTATCAGCCAGTAGAACAGATAAATAACACTGAAGCCACGCACCTTTTTCGGCTGCGTGTGCGCGGCCCCGACGTGATAGGCAACGTCACCAATGAACAGCGGCTCCAGGTGGATTCCTTTCGATTTATCCCGTGGCGAAAAATGCTCCACCTGCATGTCGTGGGGCAGCTTTTCCGCCCACAGCGCATGAAGATACGGCCCCGCATCGGAGGGAACAAGGATTAGCGCGCCCCCACGAAAAATGGTTCGCTTCGCCGCGAATAAAAAACAATTGCTCAAAAAGGCCATTGGAACACCACCATTCTAAAATACCCTCCCATCATGTGCAGCGTTGGTAAGAACACATATTCAACCAACGCCCACCACATCAATCCTGTAGCAACGATCAAGCCTATCCATGTAAGAACCAGCTTGAACCCTGAAAGGTTGTCGTCAATCGACCTCACCACTTAGCCCCCGGCTTGATTGAAAACTTCATCGGGGCGCGATGGGCGTTAGTCGTTTGCGGATTCTCCACAAATGGGTC
>Ga0172380_10001614_pt1 | contig 38421 bp, 44 predicted proteins | sample Leawe162metaG_FD_119747 | JGI IMG/M metagenome (GOLD analysis project Ga0172380, IMG submission 119747) | Leachate microbial communities from a municipal landfill in Southern Ontario, Canada - Leachate well 162 metaG | ecosystem: Engineered > Solid waste > Landfill > Unclassified | place...
AAATTAGAGGATTCTTGAAATCAGCAATAAAAGCATTGAATACACCAGCTAAACTAGGTCAAGAGGAAGTATTAGCGTTTTTCGAATTATTAATTGATAAGACTATATATCTTATTGATGAAATGATATATAAAGAAGAAAAAATACTTTTCCCAATGTGTTTGGATACATTAACAGAAATTGAGTGGTATGAAGTTTATAAACAGTCTAATTCAATTGGTTATTGCCTGCTTGATCCAAAAGATAATTGGGAACCTAATCTTGGCACAGATGAGAGTATATCCCCAACAGTTAGCGATAGAATCCAACTTTCAACGGGCTCTTTTTCTATTGCTGAATTAGAAGCAGTATTTAGTACTATTCCCGTAGATTTAACATTTGTAGATCGTGATGATACTGTAAAATACTATTCACATGGAAAAGATAGAATATTTGAGAGAAACAGAGCAATAATTGGTAGAAAAGTTCAGTTTTGTCATCCGCCTTCTAGTGTACATATAGTTGAAAAGATTCTATCTGATTTCAAAAGTGGTGAACAGAATGAAGCGAAATTTTGGATCAACTTCAAAGATAAAATGGTTCATATTGCCTACTATGCAATTAGAAGTAAAGAAAACGGATATTTGGGAACTCTAGAAGTAACTCAAGATATCAAAGAATATAAAACTGTTGAAGGCGAAAGACGCCTTTTAACATATGAAAATTAGGAAAGATTAAATATGACCAAATCAATAATTACACCCTATATAACAATTGCAGATTTACTCACTGAATACCCGGAACTCGAAGATGTATTAATCGGAATTACTCCTGTATTTACAAAGCTTAAGAATCCAACTCTAAGAAATACTATTGCAAAAGTTACAACCTTGAAGCAAGCATCCGTAGTTGGCAACGTTCATATCGGTGGTATGATTCATAAACTGCGAACTTCGGTTGGCCAGAATGATAGTATTATGGAAAGCATACAACCAAAAGGAAATCCAAGGACTCCTTCTTGGGTTGAAAATTTCTCTGTTAAATATGAGTATGATGCAACATTCGATCTCAATAATGGAATTCATCCAATTGCTAAAGTTACTAAAGATGTTGAAACTCTGGCGAACAAAGAGTCGTATATTTTAATTACTCCATTTATTCCGGCGCCCTTAATCGATCTATTAAGAAATAAAGGATTCTCTACACATACTTTTGAAAAATCTGTTGGTGTTTTTTGGACTTACCTAGCAAAAGTATAATTAATAAGGAGAGAACTTATCGTTCTCTCCTTTAACTGATTAATATGCCTTCCTAAGGTCTTTTACTTCCCAAAACAGAATAAATCAATATCAAGTTGCTGTTCAAAAAGAACTTGATTGTAGAATGAAAATTACGAGGAGCTTAATACTTAAGTATAGAAAAACTTTTTTAGTACTTTATTGCAATTATTAATACATAAATAGCAACGAAATCCCATAAAGAATGATAGAAGCCTTAATAAAATAATGTTCTGGATAAGCTATTTTTTACAAATTGAATTTTAAGTGCTTAAAAATCCTTTTTTGAAAAACTTCTTAATCCCAGGATGATTGGAATTACACTCCAAATCAATAAAAAGAATAATGAAATAATGAGACCAAGGCTACTACCTAAAAACTTATTGAAGACCGCCCCAGTATAGCCCATCAGTGCGGATATGTCGAAATTAAGTATTACAAGTAGTCGAGCCAGATCAATTGGATTCAAAATAGTAAATACAACTGAGGGAATTTCAATTGGATATTCTCTAAATACTTGTAGTGTTATTAATATTAAACCATCATATAGTGCTGAGAAAAACAACCACAAAAATATTGCAAGTCCAAGCCCCTTCATTTTATTTTCGTTCATCGATGCAATAAGAAAAGAAATAGATACAAAAATAAATGTTTCAAACACCCCACCTATAAACAAGTTTAATAGCACAACACCCGTTTCGTTGAAATTTCGAATGTAAATAAGAATAGGTAATCCAGTTCCAACAAGAAAACTTAAAACCATAGGGACAGCCAAACCTAAATACAATCCCATGAAAAGTATTTTTCTATCGATTGGCTGAGATAAAATTAGAATAATATAGTCTCTGTTGTTATAAAGATAAACTGTTCCGAATACTAGACTTGTAAGAGGTATAACTATCATATTAATATTCAGCAAACTCAGAATAACTTTGCTAGAATCATTTGTAAACGAAAGCAGACCATAACTAAGTGCAGAAAAAAACAAAGTATAAACGACAAGCCACTTGCTTCTAAGTGTATCATGAAACTGATATTTAATTATTGATTTCAGAGCATTCATGATTTTGTCCCAATCATAAGATTTGCAATTGCTCTTTCCAAATTTCGCTCGCCGGTCATAGCAATTAGTTCATTTTTCTTTCCCGAGAAACAAATACTACCTTCAAGAAGAAATAAAATATCTTCGGCTAGTTCTTCAAGCTCGCTCATTATATGAGAAGTAAATAAAATTGTTTTACCCGCATTTTTCTCCTTCAGAATTTTATCCTTTAGGATGCTGCTCGAAACCGGGTCCAGCCCTGCACTTGGCTCATCGAGGATTAATATTTGGGGATTAAATAGAAAAGCAATTACAGCATTCAATTTCTGTTTTGTTCCACCAGATAGGTTTTTAACTCTTTTATCATATTCTCTTTCAAGATTTAGAAGTTGAATTAGATCTTCATCTTGTTTGTCTTTATCGTTCCTAATTTCTTTTAGAAGAGACAGCACTTCTCTTACACTAAGATTTTCCGGAAAACTTGCAATCTGTGGCATGTAACCGATTTTGGCTCTGTAATTGTAGATACCGTTTAACTTTGTTCCGTCAACAAATAAATCTCCTGATGTTGGTTTCACTAAACCGAGTATTGCTTTTATAAAAGTAGTTTTGCCGGAACCATTAGGTCCAACAATGTAGGTTAACGCATTCGGCTTAATCTCTACATCGATTCTTTTCAATGCCTCAAGCGTTCCGTACTGTTTATATAACTTTTCTGCTCTGATCATTTAATAAAACTCATTTCCGGATATTTATCAACTAATGTTTCCGGTGTTAATACTGGAAATACTTTTTCGGCAGTATTCAGAAGTTCTACAAAGAAGCTTCTAAGTAGTATAATTGTTGGTCGGTTTTTTTCTACCAGCATGGAAAATAGCTTCACTGGATGATGTGGTATTTCTCCAATTCCATCTTTATTTAAATCGTACCCTTGGTAATCAGACCAGTAATTATTACTAAACGTGTTGAAGTTTCTCGTATTGTTAGTCGTAACCTCGAATGAGTTACCTAAAAAGTTATTCTTCGAAAATTTGTTATCCATCGAGTTTGCCATCAAGCGAATTGCCCAGCCATTATTTTCAAATAGATTGCGCTCTATTATATTTCTGTTACTTCCTTCCAAATAAATTCCACAAGTGTTTCGGATAAACTTGTTGTTATATATTTCCCCATCGGAAATTTCTTTTAGCAGTAATCCAAAAGAAGCATCTCCCCAATTGTTTATGAATAAATTATTATTCATTTGAACATGATGAGTAAACATAACAGCAACTCCGGCGGTATTATGCTGGAATATGTTGTGTGAATATTCGCAGCTATCGGAAAACATGAAGTGAAGTCCGTAACGAAGATTTCTCTTGCTCAAGTTATCTTTTATTAAGCTTCTTCGAACAAATTCCAAATAAATGCCGTCACGGTGTCCATCAACTATGTTCCCTACAACTTTAATATCCTTGCAATTCCAAAGATGTATACCGTTGCCAGAGTATGTTTGCGCTTTTTGAGAAGAGACTATTTCGTTGTTACTAACTATACAGTTCTGGCTTTTGCCAAGATATATCCCGAAGAAATTATTGCTGAGTTTGTTATCCTTAATGACACAGTTTGTAACGCTATCAAGTTTTACAGCTGAATTATCTTTTACAAAACTTGCACCGGTATCAGCAAAATGGATTCCGCTTACAGTTACGTTATTAGCTTTAATGGTAAGAATTCTTTCTTTTTTGTTTCCACTTATAGTAGGAAAGTCAATTCCAAGAAGAGATATCTGCTTTGTTATAAGTAAATTGTTTTCAGCGTAAAAACCTTTAGTGATTCTTATTATATCTCCATTTTCACAAACGGCTAATGCTTGCTTAATGGAATTTATCTGTTCGCCTTTTCCAACAACTATTGTTTTTGGAAAAACAAGATTGGGCATGAGAAAGAGAAATATCAGTAAAACACTATTTTGAATTTTTGACATAATTAAGAACATCATTCCAATTCATTTTTTGTCCGTTCATTTCCGTAAATATTTTTTCCATGTCTTGCTGGTTTTTAAAGCCGCCAATGTTCATACTCATCGGGCTTTCCATTTTAGAACTCACAATGTAGAATGCGGTTTTAGCATCGACTAGAGTATTGGGGTTTGAATAATCGCTAATCCAAAGTGTTTCGGAAGTAAATCCTCTTTCAACTGAAACATAATCTGCTAAGCATTCAATTGAATCAAACTTGTAAATCTTCCCTTTGTCTGTTACTAATTCACTTCCGAACTTCGGGTCGGTAATAATCATCATGCAGTGAGCGCATTCATCTTTGTTATAGTTTATTGGCTGTGGTTCATTACTACAACTTGTTAGTAAGAATAATGCAATTGCTGATAGTAAACTTCTACTTAGCATTTTTATGTTTCTCCTTCTTGAAATCTGAATAGATAGATAGAGCCGAAAGAATTATTGAAAGTGTAATAATATATGTTCCTATTCCTGGTATTGACAAAGCGTTCATATTTAACAATTGCTTAGTACCTAGCAAAGGCGGTTGATATGTCATTCCCGGTACTTTTATTGGGGCAGTAGGATTTAGATTGTGTCCATAATCGTATCCCCACAAATAATAATCATAAAGTCCATATGTTAGAACCAGCAAAAGCAGTACTAGCCATACAAGTTTTATCCATTTCTTATTAATTACTCCGGCTAATAAGCCAAATATGGCAAAGAAAATGATTATGTAAGGCATTGTTTTTAATTCTGGTATAGATTCCGGATGAATAGTTTTCATACCAATATAGTGATTAAGATTATTTATAAGATTAAGGTCGCCATCTTTCTGTCCGGTAATCTGGTTTACCCAAATTCTCAATCCCAATCCTTCTGGATATTGAGGTGCACGCAAATCAATATGCCAAATTGGGAATAGAAAAGCGCCGAATAAAAACAGTGCAGCAATAATCATTAACCACTTAGATAAATTTTTCATCTCTTCACCCGGAATCATTTCCATTATTCATTAGTTGAAAGACAGCTTAACATTACTTCCAGCATTCGAAACTCTTACATATCCTTGCATTTCTTGATGAAGTGCAGAACAAAAATCTGTACAATAGAAAGGATAAATGCCTGCTTTAGTTGGCGTCCAAACAATTGTCTTTGTTTGTCCCGGCATCACTAATAATTCAGAATTGTTCATGCCTTTTACTGTGAATCCGTGCGGAATATCCCAATCTTGTTCAAGATTTGTTACATGCCAGTATACTTTGTCGCCAACCCTTACACCTTCAATATTATCCGGCTTAAAATGACTTCTTGTTGCAGTGAGATAAACATGCACTTCATTTCCGCTACGTTCTACCCTTGCATCTTTTTCGCCCTTGGCAGCATATTTATTTTTGTTGTTTTCAATAGGATACATTTTCTTTGAATTCTTCATTAGCAAATCAGCTGGAATTGCTTGAGCATAGTGCGGCTCACCAATTGTTGGGAAATCCAATAACAACTGCATCTTATCGCCGCTTATATCATAGAGTTGCGCGGACTGTGTTATTTCCGGCCCGGTTGGCAAATATCTATCCTTTGTAATCTTATTTAGTGCTAAGACATATTTACCCGATGGTTTTCTACTGTCGCCGCCTGGAATCATCAAGTGTCCGATAGAATAGTAAGTTGGAATTCTATCCACAACTTCCCATGTACCAATTTTCCATTTTACTATTTCGGATGATAAAAAAGCTGATGTGTAAGCATATCCGTTTCCATCAAATTCTGTATGTAGTGGCCCTAATCCCGGGTTTTCTACTTCTCCAGCTACAACAGCGTCATACTTTAGTATTGGAATTCCACCAAACTCACCATCAAACTTTTTCTCTTCAATTGCTTTAAGCATTTTTTCAAATGAGTGAACCGGAATTACAGTCGATAATTTTCCACCAGCAACTATGTATTCGCCGCTTGGATCAACATCAACACCGTGAGGTGATTTTGGTGTTGGTATGTAATAAATCATTCCCGGGCAATCTTTTGGGTCGAGAACCAAGACGTCGTTCATTTTCTTGGATTCGGCAGAATGTGTCTCTTCGTTATAAGTGTTATTATAATATTCTGTTAAAACTTTTTTAGCCTTGCCAGCCTTTGCAAACTCTTCTGCTTTCTTCCAATTTACTGCTGCTATAAAATCTTTATCATTTTGCGATGCATTTATTTCTAAGAGAGTATTTGCTTGTTCGCTGTTATAAGAAGTGAAGAAAGCCCAACCATGTGATGGACCTTTGCCTGCATGTGCTAAATCATAATCTAAACCCGGAACCAAAATCTGAAATGCTACTTTCATATCGCCGCTTTTGCCATCAACAGAAATAAATGAAACAGTACCCTTAAAATTTTCTTTATAAGATGATATCGGAACATCTTTGTTTGGAATTGGCAAACTGAATCTTGTAGAAGCAATAACGTATTCTGTATTTTCTGTTAAGAATGGTGAACCATGATTTCCGGCAGAGTTAGGAATCTCAATTATTTCAGCTGTTTCAAAGGTGCTTAAATCTATCCTTGCTACTCTTGGTGTATTATTTCCGTTTATAAAAATCCATCTTCCGTCCTGCTCGCCATTTGTTTTTGATAACACCGGATGGTGGGCATCATCCCAAGGAATAAATCCGTATGAAGTCATGAACATTCCTTTAGTCTCTTCAGAATATCCGTAACCTGTTTCCGGATTTTGAGAGAATACACTTATGTTTTTGAACATTCTTCCCGAGGGTAAGCCATAGACTGATAATTGCCCATTAAATCCGCCTGACATGAACGCATAAAATTCATCATAACTTCCCGGTTTAACATATACCCGTTTAGCTGCATCTTCGGCTGATGCAGATTCTCCCGATCCGGAACAGTTAAATAAAATAATACCAACTAAAACAGCTGTTACTAATCCAGCTATTAGTTTAAAGTTTTTCATCTTTCTTCTCCTTTTTGATGAATTAGTTTATTTTTCTTCAGATCGGAAGTATTCGAGAATTTTCAAGGCATCATCTTGCGTTACATTTTGAAATGTCATCTTGGTAGCATGGAGGGCAACTAATTTTTTCGCTTCTGGATGTTTATTTGCCATTTCCTCTGGATTCAAAATATTGTTCAAGACATATTCCGGTGTCCTTTTTTTGGTTACATTTCTTATTGCCGGTCCCGTATATCTTTCATCAAGTTTATGGCATTGGCTGCATTTAGATTCAAATATTTTTTTGCCTGCCGCCGCTTTTAATGCATCTAAAGAGCCAAGTGTTAATTTCTCTTTGATTGGTCCTATTCCGTTTTCTAGTTCAAAAACAGAAATTCCAAATAGTTTAGCCATCTTCTCTTTTTTAGCAGCAGCTTCATCTTTTTTGCCTTCGCTTCCGCCGCAAGCCCAACTCAGTAATAATATCCCCAATACAAAAAAGGAAAATAGTTTTTTCATTTTCACCTCTAATAAGTTGTTAGTAGATTTTTTTCTAATTCAATTGCTTTTGGAAATAGCACATAATTCTCTAAATGAATGTGCATGTGTAAATCTTTTTCGAACGCATCTATTTTTTTTAGTAACAGCTGGTAAGAAGTACATGCATCACTAGGTACTTGATAGTTATCTAAACTATTTCTGAGTTTATCATAAAGAGATCCCGCGTTTTGGTGGTCACTTTCCATTGACTCTAAGTACTTCTGAAGTGGTTTGTATCTTTTTAGATGCGGCCTTTCTTTGAAGCGATGGCAATCCTCTAAATATCTTATAAGTGGAAATACAATTGATTCTTCTTTATTTAGATGAAGTCTTAATTCTTCGAGTAATTTTAATATCAATTCAGAAGCTTCATTTAATCTTGGATGATTTTCTTGATGCGCATTCAAAACTTTTTTGAAGAGCGTTTTAATCTCATTCGATTCATGAACGACAAATGAATGATGCTTCTGTATTATAAATTCGGTTAGTTCTTTAAGCGAGTAAGATTCGAGTAACAAACTTTTATTTATTTCTCTTTCTTTCGCAATTTTCTGTCCAAGCGCCAATATTAATTTTTCTTTTTGTGAGGCTGAAAATCGTTTCTCTTTTATTGCTTCTGAAAGTGTTCTTTTTCCATTACAACAAAAATCAATCCTATTTAGCTCAAACAATTGCTGTAATTGAGGATATGTTAAAATCAATTCACTTAATAATAGTTGCTCTAGTTCTTGCATTTAGTTATTCCCAAGTAAAACTCCATTAATAGCGGAACATCATGTCCGATTATCTTATAAAAAATTTTCCTTTATATAACCCACTCAACGCAAAAAATACTTACTGATCTACGTATTAGGTTAATTTCTTTAATTTTGTTCTTCATTTTGTTATTTGCCATTTCATTTCTTTAATTATGTTGTAAAAACAATAAATCCATAATCAGACTTTATCTTCTGATATAAATTAATTATAAAAGCCCCTTGTGTCAAGTTTTATTTTCGTTTTCGCATTTCATTCTTCTTTATCTCTGTCGCTATTCAAAATGCTATTCGCGTTCAGAATGATGTTATTAATGTGCCTATTCAAATCCTCATCCACATAATAATAACGATTCCGATTTGAAATCGTTATTTTCATTCTCCATTAATTAACATGTTATACCCATTATGCTCATTTTTTTCAAATCAAGATTACAATTACAGCTCGAAATTATTTTCCTCCGTAAACAATTGGAAATTCTAAACCGAAATTCAAAAAAGATCCAAATTACTCGCTGGGATAAACTCTTTTTTCCCACCATTATCTCTATTTATAATGGCATTTTTAGCTGCGTTTTGAATAAAGAAGATGGACAATCAGCTTGTCGTGAAAAATAGTTATCGCTTAGACATATTAGAAATAAAATGAATAATCCCTTCATGGAAACTCCTATTTCAACAACACCAATTTCTTAGTCTGAACATAACTACCAGCGCTTAGTTGATAGAAATAAACTCCGCTTACTAAACCAGAAGCATTAAAATTAGCTTTATATGCACCGGCTTGTTTGTATTCATCAACAATCGTTGAAACTTCCCTTCCGAGTACATCAAATACTTTTAGTGTAACGTGCTCACTCTTCGGAATAGAATAACTAATCGTCGTTTCCGGATTAAACGGGTTAGGAAAGTTTTGAGATAATGAGTATTCGTGCGGGATATTTTTTCTGTCCTCAATGTTTGACGATATAAGATTTTTATAAACTGAAAAGCCTCCATCGCCTTGAGACAGGAACACCAAATCATTCACTACTAATACATTCGTAGCAATCATATTAAGTTTATGGAAGGCTGCTTCTATTGGGTGAAAAACATCCTTTATATCGTAAACTAATAATCCTTTATTGTCATCAACAACAAACAAATAATTTTTATCAACAACAATTCGCCTAATATTTGAGAAGTTCTCATTAAAAATAATGCTCTGTTCTACATTAGTTAAACTTGTAATCTGAATTCCCTTTGAACCTACAGCAACAAGTAAAATATTATCTTTCACTATTGCATTCAGTGCGTTTCCGTCTACCTTAATTCTTCTAACTTCTTTAACTGCCTCATTTTTCGATATGTCATATTCAATAATACCGTTGTTGGAGGTTGCCAAATAACAAAATGAATCGTGAATAAATAGATCGTTTCCGCTAATATTAAACTCTGAATTAAATATTTTTTTTGGGTTCGTAGGTAACGAAATGTCAAAAACATATAACCCGTAAAATCTTGATGCCAAATAGGCGTAGTTGCCCTTAACAATTATCTTATTCCCTTCTCCTTCATAGTTACTACCTATTTCACTGTAAGTATTTCCATCTTTTAATGAATATACTTGAATTCCGGCACCTCCTACACGGCAAGCTAGAAAAGCTAGGCTATCTTGGACACTTACAGAATAGGTGGAGCCATTGTGTATTCTATTTAATGGTTTTGAAATGTTTTTAATAACTGGAAGTGACGAATAGTCAAATAGCTTAAAGCCACTGTCACCGCACGCAGCGTATAATACATTTCCTTTAGAAATAAGTTCGTTTATTCTGGCATTTGTTTGATACGAAATAACTTTATTTACTTTACTCAAGTCTGCAACATTATGTGCCGTTACTCCATTGTTCCCTTCTGAGACAAATAACAGCCCATTTGTTAATGATATTGAATAATTAGTCGCAGTTATAATAGTATTATTCATGCCATAGCTTAGACTGTTTATTAGCTTTGGAGATGGCAATGTTGATATGTTATATACTTCTACTCCTCGTATAACATCATTCGTATACGACATAAATAATAGTGAATCTAGAATTAAGATATCAGTTGCCGCCGAGTACCAATCACCTGGAATTCCGTATGATTTTTCAATTTTGGGTGATGAAGGTTCGGAAACGTTCACCACAAAAAGTTTTCCAGATGCGATAACATTGTTACTTTCTTCGGTACCTACAAAAACATAATTCCCTTTTAGCGCAATAGAAGTCGGATGATATCTAAATGAAAAGTTTTGAACCGATTGAATATATGGATTACTGATTTGTTTAATGTTTACAATTGATAGACTTCCTTTACTATCACATAAATAAGCCAATGAATCTTTAACACAGACTTTTGAAAGATTTCGAAGTGAGTCTGGTTTAAAAGTTGTCACAAGAGTTAAACGGTCCAACTCTGAAGAATCAATGATATGCATTCCAGCCAAAGACTCGACTAAAAATATTTTGTTGATTTGAAGATCAACAGAAGAACATTTAGAAGTAGTTGGAAAGTAACTTTTAAGTTTTGGGGAATTTATATCAGTAATATCAATTATATACAAACCATCGTCCGCAGCAACGTATAAATGCTTTTCAAATATTTTAAGATTTCGAACAATTGTCCGGATTGTAAAACTTGACTTGACTAACAAGGTGTTACTCTTAAGAATTGCAAAGTCAATTGTAGCGCCGCTACCCATTACTACCAGCGAATCCAACGTTGTAACTGCATAACTTGGTCCACTATAATATCCACCAAAGTAACTTAGGTTTTTGGAGCTTTGTGCATTAAGAACCATTACTGTTAAAAATATTACTACAATTGCTGCTTTCATATTACGCATCGATCACCTCAGAAAAACGTTGAGTTACCTACTTCATTATGATCATCTTTCTAGTTTCCACATAACTTCCAACACTCAGCTGATAGAAATAAACTCCGCTTACTAAACCAGATGCATTAAAGTTAGTTTTATACATACCGGCTTGTTTGTATTCATCAACAAGCGTTGCCACTACTCTTCTAAGTACATCGTAAACTTTCAAAGTAACTACAAGATCGCTTCTGGCAACCACCTATTTTGTTTTATAACAAACTTAGCCAACGAACAAATTCTAAAAAGCTAAAACCAACAACCACATCAAACAACTGAGTCATAGGAGCGGTTGCTTTGAGTTACATGTTATAAGGCATTTAATAAAAGTATAAACTGCCAACAACAGGATTTGAATCCCAATAATTATCATGCGTTAACCTAATATGTTCTGAACCATCAATATTCATTATTGCAATTTCTGGATTAAACGAACTTACTTGTTGTGTCCTTTGTGTGTTAAAAATTATTTTGGTGTCATCAGAATTTGTTGTAGGATGAAAGAATGCAGTTAAATTATCATACATTCTTCGTTGCTGAGTATTGCTGATTACTTTAATATTTGGAGAATTAATGTCCGCCAAACAGATATCATAATAACTTTTGATTTCTTCGGATAAGAAAGAAAACAAAAGTTTATTTCCTTTTTTTAGAAATTTTGGTTGTAAAGCGTAATTAGCGTATGTATTAGCAGTTATTTTCTTTATTACTTTTCCAGATATATCCGTTAATACTATACATGCAAAAAAATTTGAAGATTTGGGATCTACTTCTCCATATGCGATTAGCTCACCATCACTTGAAAAGCAGCATTGACAGCATGATAGGGTAGAGTTTGTAATTCTTTTTTCTGTTCCATCTTCTAAGCTAAAAATCCATATTGAGTCAATTCCTTCACTCCAAATATGCTTAGTATAGACAAAACTCTTGTTATCGGGAGAAAAATTACCAGGCGTACCATATGCAATTGGACCAATAACTTTATTCTCAGGGACATTATAAATATAGATTCCGGTTCCAACATCAGGTTCCGATGACCAAGAATCATAGAACAGTATTTTCTCTCCATCTTTTGAAATATCGGAAGCCACATAATTCCCTTCTGCAAAAAATGTTAATTGTCTTAAATTAGACCCGTCTAAACCCATCTTGAATAGATTTTTGTTTGCAGAATTGCGGTTAGAAGAAAAAACTATTACGTCCTTCTTTTGTAATCTTGTTGTCTCAATAGGGTTTTCTTTACATGATATGATTAATAAACCTATTGCAAAAAATAATATTACTCTTGGCATCATGTTATTTCCTTATCACTATACTTAATCCAGTTAGTAGATGGATTGTCTTTCTATGATATCTACCAGTTTGTTTAGTTTATAGAACATAATCACAATCACACACCTACCTCTAGTTGAGTGTACTTCAATATTTATTTTACTAGTGATTTTCAAATGACATAGAACAAGCCGAGATTAAGCGCAAAATAATGATTAAAGTAGTCCAAGTTTTTTGTTAGAATATAACGCTTGTATTCCAACGAGAATCCATATGCTGAAGCGATGTGTTGTGTAAATCCAATTCCAAAACCAATTCCGTAAAGATTTTCGCTAATTGCTTCTTTCCTACTAAAATTAGGACGAAACGCAATTATTCTATTCGTCTCTTTATCGATATCTATGTACATATCGTATTTGTTATAAGATGCGTGGCTAAAACTAGCTTCGAAGTCAGCATAAATTTCAAATGTTTCTATTGTATTTAACAAGAGCCTACCGCCAGTTGATACTGAGTATATGCTATGGTCATCTTCAGAATAGCTAAATACCTCGCCTCTGTAAGGAAGCACTGAAACTCTATCTTTGTCGAATGATGAATAATTGAATGCAGAAAACAGAGTCCAGTTTTTGTTTAAGTCATGTGTTACTTCGAATGCAGTTATAGTTCCATTTTGTGCATTTGTTGGAAAAATAAGCCCGCCCTTTACTTTTACCGAATTAATGAATTGTGCAAAGCAATTACTTGAGAGAATACTTACCAATACAACTAACATTAGTTTTTTCATATTACTACTCCTTGGTTTAGGGAATAGTAGAAAGAAAGCATTATAACCCCTTTTTAATTAGTTCCTAAATAAACTCGACTACCAAATGTGCCCACTAACAAATTGCCTTTATTATCGCTTGTAATTTTAAGTATTATTTCATCAGCTAATCCTAAAAATTCCCAACTAACGCCGTTATCTTTTGATCTATAAATACCATTTGAGCTTCCTAAAAAGATAGTATTGTTTGTATTTATGTAAAGACATCTACCGATAATTCCGGAGGGAACAGTAATTATACTATTCCAGCTTTTTCCTTCATCTTTGGAATAATAATAGTTACCAGACATTGTAGAAACAAAAATCCAACCATTTGAATTAATATCAACCCCGTAAGTAGTTTCATTTTCCAGACCGATACGCTTAAAACTAATTTCCTTAGAATCAGAGAAATAAATTCCTTTGTAACCAGTAGCATATATTCCATTTCTGCTATCAAATGCGAATGAATAAAAGTATCCAAATCCTTCGTCTGCTTTGAAAGTTTCGTCAATCCAACTTCTGCCAAAATCATTTGATCTAAAGACTTGTTGATAACTGCTGGCAAATAATTGACCATTTGGACTTTGATTTAACGAAACACCAAACGTATATTTACCCAATAGCATACTAGTATTAAAAGTGCCGGTATCATTTGAATAATAATATCCACCTTTTGTTCTTAAGTCGGAAGAACTACAAACAATCCTATTGTCAACACATAAAACCGTGCTAACAAAATATGCTTCACCAATTCCTATAGCATTATCTGCAATAAGTCCGTCTGTTACTTGTCTATAAGAATTATCATTCGGATTTATTTCAAAAACGCCTCCCCCACTTGTACTAGCATAAATAAATCCTTTCTTAGAACAAGATATATCCGTTAGTCGGAAATTAATCTTATCGATTTTTAATGGAAGTTGGACTAATTGTTTCCACTGATTACCCTCTGAGGTTGCTCTGCCTAGAGCTTTCAAGGAAATACTATCATCCGGTTCAGTACTATTTGAGACACATGAAAGTAAGAAGAGAGTAACGAACAAAATAGTCAATGCGTTTAATTTACTTTTTTCAACTAATCCCATATCCATAATCCCACGAAAAATTCTAGAGACAAATTTCTTATCGAATATAATCCCTTAACTGACAAAATAATACGGTACAATTACCATTTCTTAGTAGAAAAATTTTGGGTACTTATGATACCTTTTGTCCGTTGAAAAGAAATGAAATGATTAAATAGAGCGGCGAATAGCCGCTCTATTGTTATGTAGATGTTTTGGAATGGATGGAAGAATATTGTACTACTTTACCAGCTGAGTCATCTATTAGAATTTTTTATTACTTGAGAGAAGTATGGAATTTGAGCTGAGGCAGAATGCGGAAGGAATCATTACGCGCCTTAGACTTTTAGCGAAACATTTTAAGTGATGCCGAACGAGTAGTAATATTCCAAGAGAGGAAGCACGCAAATTATGAGCTGCTTTCGCAAAGCAAAGAACAGCAAATTAATAGAGATTAATTAATGCCTCAGTGTTGAAATGAAACAATTAATACAATTCTATATATTTGATTTATCAAAAACGGGGCGTTTTATGATGACTGCAATAAAAAATTTCTTCACACTTTTGTTGTTAATACCAACTCTTTCATTCACACAAGTATTGAAGGTTGAAAATATTAATGGACCATTTGGAGGAACTTTCCGTTCTGTGAAATGGGATAGAAATGGAATCATGTTTGTAGCTTGTGATGGCGGATTATTTACTTCAACAGATAATGGATTAACGTGGAAACCAATGATTAAAAATTATTACACATCGGATTCTGTTAATAGTTTATTTATTGGTCCGGATGGAAATTTAATTTTTCAAAAAGGTGATGGAGTATACAGTACAACAAGTGACGGGTATCAAACTCCCTTAGGAAATACAAACCAAATGAGTTTGTTTGGAGTAGATTTAAAAGGACAAATGTACTTTACAAAGTTCGCAGAAGGGATATATGTAACTAGTGACAGTGGGAAAACGTTTAGAAAAATACGAGATACGAATAGTTGGGGTGCGGACTTTATAGTATTGAAGAACAATAAGTTAGCCTATACACATGGGGCATATATTGAATTATCCACAAATAATGGAATTGATTGGACAACACAACAACCAGTTAATAGCGATCCGGGCATAGGATGGAGTCTTGCTGCTGATTCTAAAGGCAATTTGTTTTTGTGTACCGGGAAGGAAATAATGAGAACCAGTGATTTTGGAAATAACTGGTCAAAATTAACAAGCCCAGTACAATATCCTTGGTCAATGCATATAAATAGTAGAGATGAAATATTGGTTTGTTCTCAACTAAAATTATATAGCAGTATCGATAGCGGACAGAACTGGAATGATGAAGAAATAAATGATTATGTGCTAAATTATGCTGAAGATAAAAGTGGAAATATGTATGCCGGAACTTTTCATCATCTGTACAAAAGAGACGTAAATAAAAAGAACTGGTATGAATATGATAGTGGTATAAACCAAGCAAGAATTAATTCGATAACGATGCAAAATGGAAAACTGATGATTATGACAACAAAGGAGATTTACACCTCTCCAGATATGGGACTTACTTGGAGCAAAACATATGCTGCAGAATACGGAAGTTCTAGGTTTTATGATTTTAAGAATAAAGATAGAGTTTTTGCCTATATAGACGGACCGATAAATTATTCAACAGATTATGGTTCAACTTGGACAAAAATCAGTCCTACTTTTCCTTATGATGCGCTTGTTGATATAGAGATAACAAATAAAGATGAAATATTTGCAGCTTCAAACCGTAACACACTAAACTTTTCAAATGATTTTGGGAAGACGTGGCAAACAATTTGGAAAGGTGCTGAGACTTATGTTTTTGGAGACTTAACTTTAGACAAAGAAGAGAACCTTTTATTTAGCTATGGTAGAGATGTCTTTAAATATGATAAGGTGAAGCAAAGCATAACAAATATTGGATATTTTGAGAATGGGGTTAAGAAAATAGTAGAAAGCCAATGGGGAACAATTTATGCGTTTAACTCTGACGGGCTTTACATTAAAACCAACACACTTAAATGGAACAAAATATATGAGAATGATCGATTTAGGTTATCAAGTACTTTTGTAATTAACAAACAAAATCAGATTATAATATTTAATGGTAATGAAATAGCTATCAGCTCTGATCTTGGTAAAAATTTTATAAGATACACCTTCAGTGAATATTTGCTAAATCCAATTTCATTTTATGCTAATGATGCGGGGGATTATTTTATTGGGACACAAGAAGGTGGACTATATAAGGCCACCATTCCTACCCAAAAAGTAGAGTTACCAGCACAGTACAGGTTAGCACAAAATTATCCAAATCCTTTTAATGGACAAACTTATATTGAGCTCTCGTTACCTAAACAAGCACAGGTTAAAGTTGTTGTATTTAATTTACTTGGGCAAGAAATTGAAGTACTTAAAAATGAAACGTTACCATTAGGTAATTATAAACTTGCATGGGATTCAAAGAAACTTGCTAGTGGCGTTTATCTTTACAAAATACAAACACCGGAATTTGTAGAAACAAAGAAGATGATCTTGATGAAATAGAATAGAATGGATGCAGAATTTATTATGAAAAGGGCGATGGTGAATCGCCCTTTTTGTTAAGCGGAGAACTTAATATTAAACTTTTAACGACAAGAAATGATTTAAGAATTCATGGAAATATTGTTTTTAATTTACTTTGTAGTTAGTAAGTTCACTTTTATAAACCACCCAATTAGTTCCAGTTGAAAGCTTACCAACTTGCTGCCATTTAACAATTCCTAGACCGGGTGTAATGAAGTATTCAAAACCAGAATACCAGGAATTTGTAGGATTAGGAATAAAATATGAATATTGAATACACCTAAAAGTACCGGCTGGAACTGTTACTTCTTTATCGACAGAAACGACCTCGTAAGTACCAGGCTTAGTACCAATTTTTGCTGGATAGCCAAACACAAGAATAGTAGTATCCCTCTTAATTAAAGGAGATGCCCCGGCTTTAGCAAAATGCCACAAACCATTAGATCTGTTAGTAATCCAAACATTACTAGGATACCCTTCCGAGTGGTACCATTTTTCATTAAATATCGTTGTATCCGAATCAACTTTATCTTCAACATGATAAACTGCTGTAGAAGCTTTGCCTGTGGTATCAAATGTTGTTTGGACATAACTCCATGAGTTACCCTTTGCTAATGGGATTAACTGTTTTTTTGAATCTTCGGGTTCATTGCCGGTATTGCATGCAACAAATAATACAAGTATTAAGCATAATGTAGAAACATAAATGTAAACAGATTTTACGGTTTTCATTACAGCTCCATTTATTGTTGGGATGATAAATAAATGGTATAAATGCTTATGTGGATAACTCCTTTATTAATTACGATACTTGGATTAATAAACAAATCTTTCATAAAGATTCTGTTATTGAATTATAATATAACTGAGGAAAGTGAAAAAGAATACGGTACAATTACCATTTCTTAGTAGAAAAATTTTGGGTGGTAATAACACAATATATCTAAGAATAATTAGGTATATCTGAATCGGATAGGATATTTTTTTCTGGTATAAGATACGTAGATAACAACTTAACAAGGAGTTACTATGTGTTCTTTCACCCTCGGGGCAGATCCGGAGTTAGTCGTAAGACAGAACGGAAGATTTCAAAACGCTCACAATTTTTATAAAAGTAATTCATCGTTCGGACTAGATGGCTGCGAATCAATCGCAGAATTGCGTCCGGGTTATTCCGAAAGCCCAATCGACCTAACGGCAAAGATTTATCAAATCATCGAGTATGGTCATGAAAAGCAACCAGATCTCGAATTCATTGCCGGCCACTTTGTAGATTCACATGCACTTGGTGGTCATATTCATTTCTCACTTTCTCCAACACCAGAGATAATTAATAATCTCGATACTGTTCTATATTCATTAAGTAATTGCATAGATGATAAAGAGCAGAGAACAAAACGAGAAAAATGCGGTTACGGAAAACGTAAAGCCTTTCGCAAGCAACCTCACGGAGCAGAATACAGAACACCCGGTTCTTGGCTTCTATCTCCTTCTACAACTTTAGTTACACTAACATTAGCTAAACTTGCTATTCTTGGTGCAACAGATTTCAATCTCGATTTCTCTGAAATCAAAGGCCGCCAACATTCACAAACATTTCTGAGAAACATTAAAAACACTTTCGGTGGCGATCTTCCTTCTGATTGTGAAGAAGGACTAAAAGAACTCGATCAGCTTTTGGGAAAAGGTACGCTAAACTGGAATGTTAACATCCTTCCCAACTGGGGATTTATATCATCGGAGGCAGCATGAGCAGATGCAATATATGTAATTGCGAACTGGAACCTCATCAGATAAGAACGGCTTTCGAAGATGTCTATTGTGAAGATTGCTTCTCTGAGAATTACAATTACTGTCAGCGCTGTGATGAAGTAATAAGCCGTGATCAGACACTTTGGGACCATGAAGGCAATCCATATTGCTCTGAATGTTTCCGTGATGATTATGATGAAGAATGCCCGGATAATCCAGATGTACACGAAGCAGATAGAAAACTTATTCTTCAGCTCTCCAGAGACTGGCTTGCCGGTCGTTGTAATCACAAAACTCTGATTCACATTAACACAAAGGATTTTCAACTACAGAAAATCAAAGACAAAGTTGGTCTTGTAGATATTCCAATATATCTCTACGGCTTAATTGATAGAGAAGAATACCAACTATCAGTTAGTCCAAATCTGATGGATCATGTAAAAGAGTTTATTTTGCTTAACGGTTTAGAACTAAAAATAACAGAAGGCATCGGTTCCAACCGAATAGGAATAAGCTACTCACTCCGCAAAGATCAGTTACCAACAGTAGTAAAACTTATCAAACAACTCACAGAACAAAAAGAACTCGTCTTAGCATAACCAATAAGGAGAAATACCATGTGTGGAATCATGGGATACGTGTGCTTTGGCGAGCAACGTCCAAGCAAAGAACATATAACCGAAATGTTTTCACTTTTAGAAACCCGAGGTAGAGACGCTTCGGGTTTTGCATTTATTGAGGACGGTCAGTTGACCGTTCAGAAAGCACCTATTAAATCATCTCAGTATGTAAAATCAGAAGACTGGAAGATACTATCTCTTCCAAAGATCATGATACTACATACGAGAGCAGCTACACAAGGAAGTAACAAGAATCAATTCAATAATCATCCACTTTATTCTAAAGCCGGTTTGGCCCTAATTCATAATGGCATAATTCAAAATGACAAAGAAATCTTTACCAAGAACCAGAGAGATGGTGAAGTAGATTCGGAAGCGATACTTGCTGTGTTGAGTAGTAAAGGTAAAGGCGATAAAATAAAACGTGTCTTCGATAGACTGGAAGGAAGTTTTGCATTTGCAGTTATAAACAAAGATGAACCAGATAATCTCACACTAGTAAAGAAAGACAACCCAATTGATCTCTACTATGATGACAGAAATGATATTCTCTACTTCTGTTCTGAACGAAGAATTATGCAAGAGGCACTGCAACTAAAATCTAAAGGCTGCCGCGGCTTTAATCTTGGCGAAGAAGGTTTTCACTTTTATGAGATGAAGAATAATCATGGACTGGTTATTAACTCTGAAGGAGTAGAATCTTACACCAAGTATCATCCAAGAAGATTTCATCATTATCGTGACAGAGACTTTATTTATTCAACAAGCAATGATGAATTTATAATCGAGTGTCCATATTGCTTAGAGCAAACTAATTATTTCGTAGGTAAGCTCTTTAATAAATGCTCTAACTGCGGGATGGACATCAATGAAGAAGAACTATACTATGCCTAAGGAGGCATTCAATGAGTAAAAAGAAACTAATAAAACTAGGCGGCAAAGTTGCCCGGGGATTAATTGATCTTCTAGAAGAAGAATTGACCGGTGAAAAGAGAAAAAAGAAAAAGGAGAAAACAAATGAGCGGGAAAAAGTGTCCTCTGTGGATAGGAGCAGTAATCGTAGCAGTTGAAGTAGTGTATCGAATTTTCTGCAAAAAGAAGTGAGGTGATCATGGAATTAAATTTCTTAGACGAACTCCTAAAAATGGCTGAACAAAAAGAAATCTCTCAAACTGAAGCCTACTACGATCTCCTACTTGCAGAGATTAAGAAAATGCAAATGCAGATTGAACATAATTTCAGTGAAGCCGAAAAGGAAATTGATATCATTAACAGATTTGTGCTTAAAAAGAACACTGTTCTAGATGAAAGAATAAGGTTTGTAGAGAGAAAATTGGAGTCTTACATCAGAGAACGAGGCGAAAAAAGTATAACCTTATGTAACGGTACTCTCAAAATGCACAAGAAGCAAGATAAGGTTGAAATCACAGATATGGATTTGTTTCTGAAACATGCCAAGAAAGATTTACTTGAAACAGTGCCGGAACAGCTCAAACCATCGCTTACCAAAATTAAGCAATACATCAAATCTCGACCCGTACCGAAAGGTGTTACTGTTACGATTGGACAAGTAGAGTTTAGTTATTCACTTAATAACAAGGAAGAAGAAAATGGCAACAAAGAAGAAACTGGACTTGCAGCCTAATGAACCTCAAAGCCTTACCATAATCTCTGATCCTTTAGTTGGTAAAAATGATTATGGTCCATATTATTTGTTCATGGTTAATAATGGTACAGAGGATTTATCATTCTTTGCACCTAATGAACAGATATATGAACAGTTAAAAGCCATCGGTAAAGGAAAGAAGTTTGAGATTATCAAAACTGCAAGGAAGAATGGTAAGAGCATCCAAGTTGAATACTTAATCAGTGGTCAACCCGAACAACCTAAACAACCCGAACAAAAAGATAATTACTTTCATTTGATGCTTCAAAGCTATGAAGACGCTCTCAAGATTCAAGAAAAACTAAATGGTATGTGTGATGTAAACAGAATAAGTATTACTCTATTTATCGCTAGAAGTAAGCTTAACGGAAGCGGCTTAGGGGGATTTACAAATGTCTGACAGAAAAGTAAAATTCAAGACCTTGGTCTGGAGATTCAAAGACATATCGATTAGCTATCCCGAATACTCTCAAATACCCACTAAGAAAATTACTTGTCCAAAGGACTTCTATGAGTTATTTAATCCATTAATGAAAGAAGAATCAAAAGAAGTTTTTCTGGTTGCTTGGCTGTCCACTTCAAACAGAGTTCAAGGATTTGAGATTGTGTCGTCCGGAACATTAAGTTCAGCAGCAGTTGATCCTAGAGGTGTATTCCGTTCTGCGATTGTTGCAAATGCCGCAAATTTAATTGTTGCACACAATCACCCTTCCGGAAATCTTGAGCCGAGTAATGAGGATATTTTACTCACTAAAAAGTTGGTCGAGGCAGGAAATTTATTAGAGATACGCATATACGATCATTTAATATTTGCTGGTGATTGGTACACATCATTTGTTGATAAACGACTTATATAACAATGAGCCTCGAATAGAGGCTCTTTTTGGAGTAGATATGGAGAATGAATTCTATGGATTTAACTATCAGCCGGATTGGTATGATCTAGACTTAGGCGGTTCATGTGGGGTGCATAGTTTGTCACATGCGTTAAACCTTTTAGGGATTCCAAATACAATAGATGATATAAAAATAAAGTGCAGATACATTTCAATAAAGGATGGATTTTTTAGTAATGGAACTGATGAAAAAGGAATAATTGCTGGAATTAAAAAGTATGGCTGCAATCCAATCATTAATGACAATTACAATGTTGAGAAATCAAAATCCTTTTTAGAAAAGAATATTTCTCTTGGATACCCAGTTATAATGTGGGTTAATTGGGATGAAGACGAAGAAGATACCGGGCATTGGTTGGTGTGTGGTGGTAGATATAAAAATAAATATGTAATAATAGATTCGGCTCCGGCAGAAGATGAAACGGAATTAATCGACCTTTATACATGGGAAGAATTAAAAAACAGATGTGTTTGGTATGACAATGAACATGATGAAGGATATTATGGGTTTTACTTTATCGCAATTGAATCCAACCAAACGCCTTCATGTGTTAAGCAGATGAATAAACTATTCACTTCTCTATCAGAAGACGAGGATTTGAGAGAGTGGTGGGGCTACTACTTGAATGATTTATTAGAGGTTTGCGATTATAATTATGGAGGTAGTATTCAAATATCTGATCTCATTAAAAAACATTTTAATTCAGTTACACAGCTACTAAGTTTTTGGTTTGCAGATATTGACGAGAATGATTTGGAATATGAATTGAACAACTATCTTATTGTGGCTGAAGCTTATAAACTATCTGTCAACAAAAAAGAAGAAGCACTAATTTCTATTTCTAGTTCTCTTGCTGGGACACTCATTTATTGATAGTTGAAAAGTAAGTCTGGGATTATTGTGAAGATAAAACATTTTAAGATTAGTATTCTTCTCTTCTATTCCAATAAAATAATTCTTGAGAAAAACTTAGAAGGATGACTGCAATTAATCCCAGACTAATCATCTCCCACGTTTCCTTCTTAAATTGAAAATTAATTACTGGGTTAACAATTATTGCTGCTACCGCAAATACCTGTGGAGTTAATTTTCTTTTACATCGTTTATCATGACGATATAGATAAAGAAACCCAAGCATTGCGACAATTTGAATAAATTGTAAATAACTCGCCGGCAAATAGAAATAACCACCTAGAGCTAAAACGGCAATAAGTGTATACTTTGTTTTGTTTCGATATGAAGAAAATTTTTTGAGAATGTTTTTCATAATCATAATATACTGAAATTGAAAAGGACTAATTATTCCCCTTCTTCGAAATACATCGTTCTCAGATTTTTCAAGTCAAACGAAATTCTAAGTATTGATTTAAAAATATAAAGTGAGAAATGTAAAAAGGGACTTGAATAATCCCTTTTGCACTGTTCTAACGAATTAAAATTCGTCTGGCTCTGGGCCTTCCGGAAGTGAATCTCCCATGGTGCCATCCGCATACAAAATATTTAACATTTTTACCTCTATTTGTGTAGAACAAAATTATTCAATAGTGATTTTAATATCAACATTTTCTCTTCACCCCCACTCATTTAACTCTTGACACTCACACACTGAATGTCTACAATTAATTATGAAACTATTCTTCAAGAAATTCGCTTTCAGATATTTAATGTCTGACGAAATAAATTCTTCTATTGATTATTTATTGCTAGCCGCACAACTTCGTGAGGAAGTAGGTTACTTATTAAAGAGTAACTACTTCGCATTCCGACACTTGTTCAAAGACTTTGATGATTACAAGTCATGGCTAAAGCAAAACTACGGTAATAAGCTGCCAGAAAAGCTTAAGGAGTATTTAAATGAAGATTAGTAAACTGAAAGTATTTGTAGTACCGGAAAGAAACGGTAATTTCCTCAGCATGCCTAAACATACATTCGAGGATATCGATTTTGAGCTGGATAATTTTTTTCTCGGATTAAAATTGTATTCAAGGGGTGATGCCATTGGCTTAAGATATATGCTTGGTGCTTTTCATAACCTTGCTTTCTGTAAAGATGATTTTGAAACATTTATTAAAAAAGCTGTAGATAAGTATCGCACTAATATTGATTCAAAGATTGTGGAGGTACTATGCAACAAAAAGAAATAAGAAAGTACACCGATGCCTATAAAAAGATGGTCCTAGATGAGTTGGAAAATACAAGTTCAACTTACAGTCAGATATGTGAACGATTTCATATTCGCGGATCAATGACTTTGAAAAAATGGATCTTAGCGAGTGGTCGTACAAATCTGCTTCACCCGGTCAAGGTTATAGGAGTTGAAAATGAAATACTTCAATGATTTACCATCGCCACCACCTCTCCAAGCAGTACGAAACAAACTGATTCGAGATAGAGAGGAAAGTATAATCAAGAGTATAAAAAGGTTAGAACAGCTCAAGAAATTGAAAACTGATAAGGTTTCAAGATACGATATGTTGCAGATCTTTAAAGGATAAGGGGCGAAAGCCCCTTTTTCTTGCTTTCTTAATAAACTTAATATATTTTTATGGCAATAATAGTTGACACATGGCAATAATAGTAGACATATGATAATTCATAAAGTATTAGATCACCTCTTTAGCTCTCAAGGTACTGTAAAAGTATTACGGGTATTAAATAATAGCGTTGTTGGACTGACGGGAAGACAAATAGCAAGCCTTGCCGGAATAACTCATCAAGCAGCACATAATTCTCTGGCTAATCTTGAATCCCTTAAGCTAATCAATCGTGTAATTGGAGGCTCCTCCCACCTATTCACATTAAACCGGGATAACTTTCTTTCGAAGCAGATAATTGAATTTGTTTTCAATACTGAGATAGAATTTCGTGAGAAAACTTATTTTAACATTAAGAAAGCTCTCTCAAAGCAAACAGTAAGTTTAATCATATTTGGAAGTGTTGCTAGGAAAGAAGAATTGGTAGAAAGTGATCTTGATTTATGTATTGTTTATGGCAAGGATAAAAAGACTTTAGAAAAACACGTTAGTACATTACAAGACAACCTCCATAAGGAATTTGGAGTAACACTGGCCCCATTTTATATTCCCGCCCATGAATTCAGAAAACGTAGTAAGACCAATAAACCGCCAGTTAATGATATTATAAAAGATGGAATCGTTATTTCCGGCAATCCAATAAGAGAATTATTATGACAAGAAAAACATCTTTCAAAATGGTTGAATCAAATAAATATAATAACTTCTTATTAGTTGCTGATAATTTTTATAAAGGAGCGGAATTAGCATTTGAGTTTGAATATTGGAATGCTGCCGGCGTATTGGTTATTCATGCGGCTATTGCTCTAGCAGATTCAATTACTATCAAAAAAGCCTCGAAGAAATCATCTGGAGATAATCACCAAGATGTTATTCCGCTACTAGTAGACGTTACCCCTCCCCACAAGACTAAAGCTTCTGCAATCGAAAGCCTGAAAAAGTTAATCGAGCATAAGAACTTAGTCTCATACTCCGGAGACATATATCAAAAGAAAGATGTTGAGAAACTTATCAAGTATTATAAGAAGATAGAGGCTTGGACCAAAACTATTTTTGATGAATAATCCCCTTCCCCGAATGCTTCCATTTTTGATTTTGATAGCAACTCTTTCCCTCACAATTTGATAAACACTCTTGGCTCGAGGGGGGGGCTTAGTTTTCTTCATTCCCGGGCCCTTATTATAGTTTTTTAATAGCTAGGATAAATTGGCAGGGGTGACAGGGGTAAAATTTCTAGCCCTGTCAATTTTGGGAATGAATTCCTTCGTTTTTAGCTCATTTTCATTGATTGCCATAGCTGCCAGGGGTGACAGGGCTATTTCAAGTTAGTCCATAGAATAATTCTTTTTTATAAAATATTTTTTCTTCTGACTTAACCTTAAAAAGCTATGGCAGCCCTGTCAGCCCTGCCAATGTTTCGTTTTTAGGCTAAATATTTGGTTTTCCCATGACTTTATAAAAGTTTCAGCCCTGCCAATTGGCAGGGCTAAATTCTACCCCTGTCAATTTTCACTAGAACAGAGACAACTGAGAAGTTACCTCTTCTACATTAATTCTCTTTAGCAAAGAAGCCACATCCTTTGTCGAAAGCTTAATTAAAACCTCCCTTAAGTCATCCCACTTGGCTACTGCAGGCCCCAACTTCTTGATTCTCCAACTTACATAATGGTTCCAATAAGGTGCAGCAACCATTTCATTACACAAAGCCCCTTCCATATAAAATGTTAATTGCATTCCCATATATGGATCAAGCCCTACCTTCTTTGATGAGTCAGTGATTAACACTCTTCCTTTTTCTGTGTGTTTGTCAAATGCAGTCCAATATGGAAAATCCATTTCAACAATAGTTAATGATCTTGTAGCTGGGATTGTTTCCTCAACACACAAACAAGCAGCAGCATACATCAATGCTTTATCATGTGTAAAACTAGCTTTTGAAGCAGCGATCTTCGCTGCTTCAATTCTATTCCAGTTACTCGAATACCCTGGTTGAGATTCAACAAATTTCCAAAACGCGTTTGGAGAATTTATAGCTGATGCTACAGAGATTATATTATCAGCAAAATCAGTATTAAACAAAACATCACTGTAACCTTCATTATACTTTGTAGCAAGTGCTGCAAGCCCAGCTGCATTCTTATTCTTTACAGCTCTAGTCAAACGAAGATACTCTTGAAATAAATTCGTGAGAGATAGCGTATTCCCTAACGGCCAGCATTCTTCATAAGTGATTACAAATAATCTTTTCTTTAACCACGCTTCATCTCCAACACTAAATAAATATTTAATTACTTTTTCAACAACAGCTTCGTTTCCTCTTCTCACCGCCTTTTGTAGTAAAGAGCGTTCAATATCATATTTACTTAAGTTCATTTCTGCTCCATGAGAAATACTTTACATCTGTTCCTCCTTTTCTCTCACGAACAGATTTTATTCCATATAATTTTAATTTCTTTCCCAACTCATTATCTGTTATTAAATGACTGTTATATATATCTGCAAATAATTTAAGTGCCGAACTCTTTAATATTTTACCGTCAAGTTTACTATAATGAGTACTAAGCACCGGTGAAGAATTTTCTTCAAACCAATCAACGTTTTCATTCTTCAAATGCAATGCGAATTCCTCAAACTTATTCATTGCAGCACCAACTAATAATTTCTTCTCATCATTTTCAATACATGTCATTGCAGCGATCTTATCATAATTCCAATTCATTAAAAATTGAGCAAAGTATGGAACTTCCTTTTCCAAATTTTTAATAAATTCATCCGGATCCTTAAACCATTCCTTGTCACGAAGATTTTCTCCGGTTGAAACAACATTAAATCTTCTATCTCCTTGTTCTATGAACACTGGGACTTCTTCATTACTATAAAACAAGCAATTAACATAATTCGTAATAGTGAAATTTCTGATATTCTTCTCGTTAATAATCACTTCACTATCAGTAATAATAGCTTTCACTTTTGACTTAACTGTATTTCTAGTTTTGTTGTCATGAGCTACTTCATTGAATGCAATGAGTAAAGCATTCTGTAACCATGGATTGAAATCATTATTTAACTGAGCGTCCTCTACCTTTATTGCTTGCTTGGATCCAAACAATGGCTTTAAAATGTAGTCAAGCATTAGCCCCTTCCCCGCTCCCGGCTTTCCTTTAAATACCCATGCAGTTTGTTGTTTCTGCCTTGTTTGTAATATTCCGGCAAGCCAGTTAATATATCTCAATCTTTCCTCTGCATTGGGAATGAGATTAATTAATAATCTTTCAATACTTGAGAAATATTCTGTTTTTATTTCCTTATCATTTTTCTCAAGCAACATGTATTGCGTTGGAACGAAAAAATTAAATTTCTCCTTCTCTAAATCATAACGTTCATTCATCATAACATAAAAATCAGCTTTGAGCACCGGTAATACATCCGGAAGAGTTTGTTCGGCTGACAAAAGAATATTTTCTAATATCTCTTTTGAGATACCTAAGTAAACATCATCCTCTTTCGAATCGTAATAAGCATAAGTACTTGTTGCCTTCTCGATGAACGGAAGGAATCGTTTTTCTTCAGCACTATTTTTTATCTTCTTGTACGATTCAATTCTCATTTTTTCATTATGAGATTTTATCATTTTATTCAAAACTGCTTTTTCAATCTTGAGTTCTTTGCACATGAGATCAGCAAGAGCTGATTTATCAATTTCACTTATTTTAAAAGTGAATAGCTCAAGCAGCTTTTCTACAGCGGTCTGCTTAGATAAGTAACTTTCCATATTACATTCAGAAATAATTTGCTTAGCCAAACAGATTATTCCGCTCTCACACTTATTCATTAACGACTGAAATGAATCAAGTCCATTTGCTTTCACAAATTCATCTGGATCCTTATGAGGATCCAAACATTTTGGGTCAAGTACAAATGGATTTATTTTATTTCCATTGAGAATTAAATTAACCGCATCACGTGAATTCTTTGGACCAACTTCATCGTTGTCAAAAGAAATGATTACATTTTTCACATTAGTGTTTTGTAATCCGCTCAAATGACTCTCAGAAAGTCTTCCTTGTCCAACTGCTACAATATTTTTCATCCCCATTGCTGAGAAATATAGCGCATCCGGATACCCTTCTACTATTAGGAGGGTTTCTTCTTTCTTTGTGTTGTAAAGGTTGAACAAATCTTTCTTGCTTACACCTTTACTACTATCCCATCTTACACTTTCCTTTCCATTTATGGAAATGCCTTTAGGAGATGTAGCTCTCTTTACAAATCCAGTGATATTTCCATCTAAATCCCTATATGGGAATGCAACTCTAAAGTTATCTCCATTGCTACCATTAAATGACAAACCATTTATCATTTCAGCACCATCCGGAAACTGTTGTCTTAAGTATTCCCTTATTCTTGAAACTTCTGGGAAATAGCAGAAATCACTTTTTCTTAAAATTTCTAAATCGTACTTGCGCTCATTAACTAAATAATCCAGCGCTTCCTTTCCTTCTTCTTCAAATAATAATTTATGCATCCATTCAAATGCCGGTTCGTAAAATGCTGCTCTTGCAATTACAAGTCCCAGCTCTTTCTTTTCTTCTTCTGTTAGATTATCAGCATGATTATGCTTGAGTTGAATTGAATGTGTTATCCCAAATTCCTTGGTGAACCATTCAATTGTTTCAGAGAAGGATAATTGTTTTACATCCATAACTAAATCAATATTACTTCCGCCTATGTTGCAGCTGAAGCAAAAGAAAAAGTTATTCTTAGTATTTACTGTAAAACATCTTCCATTTTTCGAAGGATGTCCGGTTGGACAATTGCCTTGTAGATTTGAACCAGTCATTTCTAATTGTAAGCCGAGGCGTTCTACAACTGAATTGATTGGTATTTGTTTTATGTAAGAAGTTAAATCACTTAACGTCTTATACTGAGTATTGATTCCTATTTTGTTTAACATGTCCATTATTTTCCGCATTTGCATTGGGTCTATCACTAGAATGGATTACGCTTTTAAGATTCTTCAAAGCGTTACCATAGCTGATAGGTTCGATGAAACTTCTCATCGAATAGTATTGCTGTATTAGATTTTCCAATCTTTCGTCTACCTCAAAGTAAAAAGTGGTTACTCCACCCTTTCTTTCATGATTACTTAATCGATAGCCGGAAGCTATCAGAAAAGCTGACAGGTAGAAATCTCTATTCGCATATGTTTTCTGCATTTTTCTCCTATGTTTAAAACAGAAAAACCTCAACCGACGCTTTTCTTTCTCGTCTTCTGAGGTTTCGTGAACGGGCATTCCCGTTTCAATTTCTAAGTTAAATTTAATATAATTACGACCAATTGTCAATTAGTAATAGGGAACGAGTGAGGGATTTTCAAGCGAGATAAGCTTAGAATTAATTTACTTTTTGCATTTTTGAAGATATTTGGTTTTGTTTAAAAAGTTAGTTTTTATAAAAAGACAAAATGATTCTTGGTCAATAAATTATTTTGATGCGATTACAAAGATTTATTTTATGGTCATCTTAAACTAAATACAACTAGAATTATGGTATTCACTAAGATTATAGTTCTCCCGCATATTGTAATGAATTATCTATTTCAAACATCATATCGCATTGAACCAGAATACGATGAATTTGATTATTTAACTGATAAATTTTATTCATGCATTGACATTATTGATAATAACACACTTCTCCTTTTTTTAACGACTGATGATTTTTATCAAAAGGAGAATGAAAAGACAAATTTTTTAAATCGATTTAATGAAAAATTTAAGGGAATATGTAAGAATAATTTTTCATCTGAAATTATATATGCATTTTCTGAAACAGATATTCAAAGAATTGAGTTTTCAAATAATCTTAATTTGTACATTCTTGATGAAGCCATTATGTACTTCAGTGCACAGTTCATTGTAGCATTAAAATCGAAAATTATAAAAGTTAATTTTATAGATAATAATAGAATCAAAGAAATTGAAGATTTTAATTTATTATTTGATATCATACAACATTTCGGTTCAAATAATTTTTTTAACGTTCGGTGGGGTTTACTACCTAATAATACGGATACATTACCTCTTGCATATCCAGGGATTGTAAAAGAAATAAGTACTCATTATAGGCACGGATTTAGTTTAATTCTTTTAAATATGCCTGATAACTATTTTTTAATTGAGCTCATGGCAGATTTAATGAAGGAACTTAATTCGATTATATGTTCCATTTCCGCCAAAAACTACAAAAATTTATTAAATAGTATTCAAATGGATGATGATAGTTATTTAATAAAAGATTTTGACTTACTATCATCAGATCTTCAAATCGAGTTTTGGAAAAAAGTTAAAAATATAAAAAGAAAGAAATTATTACTTGTGACTGCCACTACAGTAGATATAGAATGTCCATTTCCACAACAAATCAAGAGAGTTTTTCTTGAAGATTTTTCTCTATTGAAAAAATCCTACCCGAAAATACTTGGTAGTCTTTTATTTAAAAATCAAATTGTTACGCCGAGAGATGCGAAACTTATAGCGACTATTAATTATTCACAGGAAATTCTTAATGGATGCCCTAGTATAACCGTACTAGACCAAGCTATTCAAGAAACGAAGGGAGATACAGAAATTTCATTTCTTGAAACAATTACATTTGGTGATTTGGAAATGCTTTCATCTAAATCAACAATTTATTTTTATCAATTAAAACAGAAAATTAAAGTCCTTTCGGCATCATATAATTCGACCAAATCACGTCAAGAAAAACATGAACTTATTCGGGAAAACATCGCTTTTATAAGGCTTCATAATGGAAGATTCGAAATTGCTGCTAGTGATGAAAAAGTGGGACCTGTTAGAAAAACAATTTATTTGGTTGGAATAATCTGTTTAGTGAAATATTTCCAGACTACAAATGCATCGGGACCAATTTCGGCTTTCCATTTAAGAAATTTGATGTATCGATATGAAGAAAAAGATAATTGGAAGTCTATCCTCGAAAAGAGGGGAAAAAATAAAAAAAAACACATTGGCGAAGGTGAACGTTATCTTAGCCCAACTCTACATCCAACTATTCAAAATAATGCCTTGGAAAAATTATTTGGTTACAAAATTAAAGAATTCGGTATAAGAGTTAGTGGTGATGAGGTTTATTTAGATAATTTCAAAAAATTCAATTTTATTATTGAAGACCGGAATCTTAATCCAAAATGGTTTAGTACTAATCCAGATGACCTTGATGTGTTGATTTTCAATTAACCACAATTCATTTTACCCCTTGTACAAATGTACTCTTCCAAGGGTTTCTGCATTATATCCAAGTTTATCTCCTTTTTAATTTCGCTTTATAAATTCAAACGTCATTAATAATTCACCCTAGTTTTTGAATTTGTAAGGTGAAAAAAAAGGAGTAAAAATGAAACAAGATGTACTAGAGTTTTCACTAAAACTCATTCGTACATTAACCTACATACCAACCGAAGTGGTTGTTGAAGAGGTAGCTAAAGATATCTGGAAAATCACACCAGATGATTATTTGAATGATCAAGAATTAGAAAGTTATTTCTGGCAATGCAAATTCTTACAGTCGTCCATTCACTTTGCACAAATTCTATATTCATTGAAAAACGCTGTTAAGAAGCACACAGTAAGACCTGAAGAATCTTTCATTAGGCTTACTGATGATGAAAAAATCTTTACCTATACTTTTTTCCTTGAAGCAAAAAATATTAAGCAGCTTAGAAAAGCTCTTTTAGAGTTTTACAAGGAAGTAAATATAGGATTGCAAAAAACGCCCGAAGAATCTGCGAAATTCTTTGAACAAATCTAACTACAAAACAAGGTCAGCACTCGAGAGAGTGCTGATCGAAATAAAGGAATTATGTAAAAATGAATATTTATATGCAAAATAGAGGACAAGGAAGAAAGTTCAGCATTATGACTAAAGGTGCAAAAAATGTTAGACCTATGGCCTATCCCGGAAATAAAAGAAATTTACCCACCGGAAATAATTCAGTAAAAGGTAAAACTCAATTCGGTAGCTGTTTTAAGTTGGATAAATCCACTTCTAAATATGAGATAAGTAAGTATAAAGATTATCCCTCAAAAACAGCTTCTTTTAGGAGTAAGCAGTAATGGCTAGTAAAATAGCGATAGCAAATTCACAAACCGTTAAACCAAAGAAGGAGAAAGAAAAACAAGAATTTGCCGATGAGACAATGGCATTTCTTCAAAAGTTGTTCCCTAACAAGATCAACTTTTCAATAGATGAAGCTGCTAATGTGCTGAACTTGAGTTATGATTTCGTTCGCGATCATATTAAGAGCGATCAAATCAATGCAATAAAGTTCGGAGATAGATGGATGATCAATTTATTTGAATTGGCTAGATTAATTATGGAAGGCATCCATGGGAACAATTAGAAAAACAAATAGCGGTAAGTATCAAGCAGATGTTCGTGATGCTAACGGGAAGCGAATCAGAGCAACATTCTCTGATAAAAATAGAGCTAATCAGTTTATTCTCGATAATGAAAAAGAAAAGAATAATCATAAATTAACAAAATTAGGGTTGGAGAAGTTACCAACCCCCTTCCCCAACATCATCGAACAAGCAATTACAAGTAAACAATCTCTAGCTCCAAAATCTGTAACTAAATACACACACATTTACAGATTTTTCGAAACTTTCTTAATGAGTGAAAGTATCAATTTCGTTGGAGACTTTTCTCGTAATCATGCTGATAAATACCGAGAACAGATAATCACTTCAACTGCTTCGGTAAAAACAAAGAACTTTTATTTGTCGGTAATTAAATCATTATTTCAAAATCTAGTCAACAGAGACATCATTGTTAAAAATCCTTTCTCACATATCAATATGGAAAGGAAAAGAAATAAGACGTTGATAGAACGAGAAAATGATTACTACACAGCAAAAGAAATCATTTCTTTCTTTAAGGAAGTTAAGAAGAGTCATTACAGAAATGCATTTTATGCATTATTTCTTTCCGGAATGAGGATTGAAGAATTAGCATCACTTAAATGGCAAAGAATCAATCTTGAAAAACGATTGATCGAAATACGAACAGATGCTTCCTTCACTACAAAAACAGAATCTTCCGAAAGGGATATTGCTATAAGTGATTTGCTGTTTGAAATACTTAACAAGATGAATAAAGGAACTGAATATGTTTTTCTCTCTGAATCAAATACAAAACTAAACGAGAAAAAGATGCTCTTTATTTGTAAAGACTTAGCAAAAGCTGCTGGCATCACCAAAAATGCTACACTTCACAAATTTAGGCACAGTTTTTCATCTCATCTTGAGCAACTTGGAGTTAGTGAAACTGTTCGTGGATATTTGATGGGTCACAAACCCAAAACAATGACCGGTCACTATACAAAAATTGATCCTAGCAAATTACACGAGCATGTTTCAAAACTTGATTCACTATTAATTAACGAGCCTACTAAATAGGCTCCATTTTATAAAGGAAATTTATGGCTAAGCATATAGATTGGACCAAAAAGTCAGCTAACTTTCAAATAGGATGTGAAAATGGCTGCCTTTATTGTTACGCTAGAGAGATGGCAGCTAAGTATGGCTGGAAAGATCCAAGCGATTGGGGAAATGGCAGAATTAGAGAGAAAGAATTATCAAGGAACTTCCCAAACTTCGGTGAACCTGTGATGTTCCCTTCTTCTCACGACATTACTCCTAATAATTTAGAGAGCGCGATTCGCTTCTTAGAAAGACTGTTAGCCCCAGGCAACCAAGTATTAGTAGTTTCAAAACCTAGCTTTGAGTGCATTAAACAAATCTGTAACAATTTCGAATCATATAAAGACCAAATTCTTTTCAGATTCACTATAGGTTCAGTTTCTGATGAAGTATTAAAATTCTGGGAACCAAATGCACCATCTTTTAATGAAAGGTTAAAGTCACTAAAACATGCATTCATAAAAGGATTCCAAACTAGTATTAGCTGCGAACCAATGCTCGATAACCGAATTGATAAAGTAATTAAAAAAGTAGATCCCTTTGTTACTGAAACAATTTGGTTAGGCAAGGCTAACAGATTACTTGGTAAAACCGGTAAAGGTAGATTAGAATTCAATGGTGTCCTTACTGAAGAAACAAAAAGAAAAGCCGAAGAGCTTAATGAATGGCAGAATGATGAAAACATTCTAAAGCTTTATGATCAGCTCAAGGATAATCCAAAGATCCGTTGGAAAGAAAGTATTAGAAACATAATTAAGCAAGAAGGAAAATCATGATTAAGAAAATTAAACCAGTAAAAGATTTGCAATTAGAACGCGATGAAAACAAAATAAAATTTAAATGGGAGTTACATTCTCAAACTTTAATAGCAGAATTATCAAATGAAAATACTCCCATACCGTTAGTCGAGAAGTATCATTATGTTAAAAACCATTGCACAAAACTTCTGTCTATTGATGGTACTAGAGTTTACATTCCAGCTGGAGAAATTAAAGATGAAGATATTGCATTAAAAGGTGGTAAACTTATTAAATCTACTGAGATTATTCTAAAACCTGGTGAGCCTCATGAATGTCATTCAAACAGTGCTAGATACTGGAAAAGAAATAAAAACACATGCAAATTGGTTACAGGATATGCTCTGTGTTCTGATGATTGGTTAAGCCATTCTTGGATTCTAACAAAAAAGAATCGGATTATTGACTCAACTATTAAAGCTGACAAATACTACGGTGTAATTCTTAATAATACTCAAGCAGAACAGTTTTGCAAAAAAATCTTGCAGCAAAACTAATCCACTTCAAAGAGCCGCGCAGAGTGGGCGGCTCTTTTATTTTAAAGGAGGAATAATGAACTTAATAGAACTATCTAAATATTTGAATGATGAAGCCCAGGCTAAGAAATACTTGTTAGAAAACGGAATCTTGAAGAATTGGACTCACTGCACCCATTGCAACTCAGATAAAATAGCAAGATCCGTCGGAAAGAAGGCATTAGAGAAGTTATCAACAGAAGGAAATAATTAATGGAAATAACTATAACAAAAGTAAAAGAACCTAGTGGATGGCTATCACTTATGTCACCCCACCCCATCCAATACGAGGGTAAAATCTTTAGAACCGCTGAGGCTTTGTTTCAATGGTTAAGATTTCAAAATCATCCGGATGTTCAGAAAATAATTATTGAACAAAAATCACCGATGGGTGCAAAAATGAAAGCTAGATTAAATCGGGCTTTATTGAACCGCAGTGAGAAATGGGATGAATCGGAAGCAGACTTACCACTGATGAAAAAGTGTATGGAGCTAAAGATACAGCAACATCCTAGCCTTAGAGTAAAGCTCATTGAAACTGGGGATGCAATTATCATTGAAGATTGCACAACACATGATCGTGAATCAGCAAGGTTTTGGGGCGCTGTCAAAGTAGATAGTGAGTGGGTTGGGAACAATATTCTCGGTAAGCTTTGGATGGAAATAAGAAAAGAGCTAACAACATAGTCAGTAAGGCCGTCACATCTGTGGCGGCTTTTCTGATTTTAAAGGAGAACAAAATGAACTTAATTGAACTATCTAAATATCTAAATGATGAAGAACTTGCAGAGAAATATTTGTTAGAAAATGGAATACTTAAAACATGGACAAATTGCCCCCACTGCAACTCTGATAAACTTGGAAAGATCAGTCGCGGCAGAATCAAATGCTATAAGTGTAAGAAGGAATGGCATAAAAGAAAAGATAGTATTCTTGAACCATTTAAATTGGATTGTGGGATATTTATTGCAATTGTAAAACTGTTTGGAAGCGGCTTCAGTATCTATGATACAGTCCAAGAAATAAATATTGATAAAAGAACAATAAGTAGGTTGTTCAAGGCGATTGGTGAAAGATTATTGCCCCAAGCACTTTTTAGAAAAGATCTACCAAAAGAATATATTCTATACACAAGCTCCCCTAACAAAATAGAATGTAAACCCATTTTTACAAATGATTCAAAAACAGACTTTCCAATGGAACATTGTCTGATAACTGTGGCAAGAAAAAGAGAAATTGATAATAACTATAACTTCAGCCTTTCAGTAAAAGGCAGCAAAAAAATTACAAATAAGATCAATCAAATTGACAGGTTTTTAAGCTATACAAACTACAATACTCAATTCTTTCGTGGATTTAGTGAAAGTGATTTTATTATTTATTTGTATGAACTAGTGTTGAGGTTCAATCATACAGAAACTGATTGTTTTTCAGAAATACTGAAAAAATTGCAAATTTGTTGAGGGTGGTTAATTATGTACCCCCCTGGAAAAATTCAATTTTCTGTAAAAAAAAATTGTGACCATTTTGTGACCACGCACCCAGAAAACACCCCATTTAGCCGTCTACACAGACCCTTTTAAAAATGAAAAACCTCGAAAACAGCCTTATTTTGCTATAATCGAGGTTTTATTTTTACTTGAGGAGAGTGAGGGATTCGAACCCTCGGTACCCTTACGGGTACACTTCCTTTCCAGGGAAGCCAGATCAACCACTCCTGCAACTCTCCATTTCAATAAACGAGGTGCAAATATATCAATTATAGTTAAATCTGAAAAACTGCAACCTATTTATTGATAAAATTTTTAGTCTAAGAAAATGCTTACTAATTTGCCGGCTTCTGAGCTAATGCAGAAATAGTCTTACTTCGTTCCATTGACTGAAGCGCAAGATACTGCTCGCCATACTTTTCGATGTTGTCAATTTCATTATCATACTGGGCAAAGTGACGCTCTTCATCTTCAACTAAAGCTTCAAATAATTTCTTGGTTACTGAATCCGCATTTTGCGAACACTCGTTGGCCCATTTGTTATAATCTGCAGCACTGTGAGATTCCATCTCTGCGGCAATCTTTACCATCTCTTTAACATCGTGAATTTTTTGGACTGCTGCTGATGCAACTATCTCAACTTCACCTTTAAGGAATAGAATTCTATCCGCAAGTCTTTCTATGTGCATCATTTCTTCTATAGCGGTACGTTTGAATAAAGAGGAAATTAAATCGAGTCCTTGATCGTCGCAATGGAAATGGAAATACATATACTGATGCACCGCTGTAAGTTCGTCTGCAACAGCTTTGTTTAAGAGTTCAATACTTTTTTCATGTTTCATAACAGATCTCCACTGTTTTAAATTGGTAAATCAACAACAGTTCAGTTTTATTTTTTAATTAAAGGAATTCCAATAGAAGCACTTGGTTCGGTAATTTTTATTAAATCGGCAATTGTTGGAGCGATATCCACTATATAAGCCGGAGAATTAACAGTTTGTTTTGGAATGTTCCAACCAAAAAAAAGAAGCGGAACATGGGTATCATATGCAAATTCGGTACCGTGCGTTGTGCCCTGCTCTCTAAAGTTTGGTAGATAACCGGAATGCAGTGAATATAACACGTCTCCGGATATTGACAATGGATAACTATTTAGAATCGGATTGATTGGTTCGCGTGTTGCAGTTTTCCCTTCCAGTTGATCACGGGTATAAATTGAAGCCACAACTGGGAATGAATCCCTAATAAAATCCGCTGTCTTTTGTTGCAGCAGATGAAAATCAACATCCCTCTTTTTAATCTCTTCCCTATTAAAGTAGATTTGTTTATTGGAAAAATTTTCAATCAATTTATCACTTTCAAATGTTTTTGAAATATAATCGGAAACAGCATCATTAAATTGTTTATTGATCAATGCACCAACCGGGACTTTATTATCTCTTAGAAATGATGGAGTTTCAAGTCCGGCGTGATCAGCAGTTAGAAACAGCAGATAATTTCCCTT
>Ga0172380_10001615_pt1 | contig 38410 bp, 43 predicted proteins | sample Leawe162metaG_FD_119747 | JGI IMG/M metagenome (GOLD analysis project Ga0172380, IMG submission 119747) | Leachate microbial communities from a municipal landfill in Southern Ontario, Canada - Leachate well 162 metaG | ecosystem: Engineered > Solid waste > Landfill > Unclassified | place...
TACGCGCTTCATCCGAAAGCTCACAAAATTCTGGCTAAGAAATCTGGTATTCCAGGCCAGCACAGTGGTGGCCGTCAAGGTAAACAAAGCCTGTACGCTACCCAGTTGCGTGAAAAGCAAAAAGTTCGCCGCTTGTACGGTCTGCTCGAAAAGCAGTTTGCTCGTCTGATGGACGAAGCCAGCCGCCGAGACGGCCTAACTGGCGAGAACCTGCTGCAGCTGCTCGAGCTTCGACTCGATAACGCCGTCTACCGCGCAGGTTTCGCCACCAGCCGCCGCGCTGCCCGTCAGCTCGTTGGCCATGGTCACTTCCTGCTCAACGGCACCCGCGTTGATATTCCATCAATCCGCCTGAAACCAGGTGATGAACTCGAGGTTCGTCCCAAGAGTACAAAATCAGGTTACTTTGCCCAGATCGACGATGTTGTGAACAATTCTGTCCAGGGACCACTCAGCTGGATCAAGGGTGATCACAAGAAACTGAAAATTAGTGTAACCGGTCTTCCGAAACGTGAAGAGGCCGAAGTTGATATTAACGAACAACTAATCGTTGAGTACTACTCACGTTAAAGGGTAAGGAGCCTATATATGTCAAAAGTTATTCACAATCCAGCGCTGGCAAGCATCGATGAGCAAAGCCCATCAAACGCCACTTTCGTGATTGAGCCTCTCCAGGCTGGCTATGGTAACACGCTCGGCAACAGCCTGCGCCGTGTCCTGCTCTCAAGTGTTCGTGGTGGTGCGATCGTTGCCTTCCGTATCGAAGGTGCAACGCACGAGTTTACTACTGTCAGCGGTATTAAAGAAGATGTCGTCGATATCATGCTTAACCTCAAGGGCGTACGTTTGAACGTTCATACTGATGAGCCTGTCGAACTACGGCTTGAGAAAAAGGGTGCCGGTGTTATTACTGCCGGTGATATTAAAACCACTGCTGATGTAGAGGTTATCAACCCCGAGCACGTCATTGCCACCATTGATGATCCAAAGAAATCAGTTATCTTCGACTTCGTTGCCGAAGCTGGCCGCGGTTACCGCTCAATCGAAGAATCAAGCACCTCTCGTGTCCACAGTGACATGATCGCGCTTGACGCCGTCTTTACGCCCGTCCTGCGTGTCCGCTACAAAGTAGCCGGCACCCGTGTCGGTCGTGAGACTAACCTCGATAAGTTGTCTGTCACCATCGAGACCGATGGTTCTGTCAGCCCTCGCGACGCCTTCGAAGAAGCTGCCGCTATCTTGGTCAATCAGTACTCAGCACTGGCTGGCAGTACAACTGTTGAAGCCGCTCCAGCCCTTGGCCAGAGCGACGAGACCGAGACCAACGAGCTCAACACGCCAATTGAAGACCTCAATCTGACGGCTCGAACAGCCAACGCACTCATTAATAACGAAATCCGCACTGTCCACGACCTTGTTACGTTAAGCGAACAAGACCTGCGTGAACTCAAAGGCTTTGGTTCTAAAGCCCTTGATGAAGTCAAGGATAAGTTAGCGGAGCTGGAGCTGTAAGATGCATCGACACGGATATAAAGGACGTAAGTTTGGTCGCGAACGCGATCAACGTCGTGCGCTTCTAAAAGGCCTGGCTACCAGTCTTGTCGAATACGGCAAGATTGAGACGACACTGCCAAAGGCTAAAGAAACCGCACGCTACATCGAAAAAGTTATTACTAAAGCTAAAAAAGGTGACTTAGCCTCACGTCGCCAGGTAATTGCCAAGCTGTCTACCCAAGCAGCTGCCTTCAAACTGGTTGATGAGATCGCCCCACAACTGACTGCCCGTAACAGCGGTCACGTACGCGTTGTACGGACTCGCCTGCGCACCGGTGATGGTGCACAGCTGGCTACCGTTGCCTTTGTGGACGAGCTCAAGGCTATGCCGAAGGAGGTGACAGCGTAATGGTTAATGCAAAAACCTACTCACAAAAGCCAAGCGAAGTATCTCGCCGCTGGATCCTGATTGACGCCTCTGAAGCCCCTGTTGGCCGCATCGCGACTCAGATCGCAACCTACCTCACCGGTAAGTACAAGCCTACTTTTACGGCTCATATTGATGGCGGCGACTACGTTGTTGTCATCAACGCCGCTCAAGCTGTCTTTACCGGCAACAAAGAGAACGACAAGAAATACTACCGTCACAGTGGCTTCCCCGGTGGTATCAAAGATGCAACCGTGGCTGAAGTTCGCGAGAAGTTCCCAGAACGACTCATTGAAGCAGCCGTGAAGGGTATGCTCCCCAAGAACAAGCTCTCAGACGAGCGTATGAAGCGCCTGCGAGTCTTCGCCGGAGCTGAGCACACCCACACTGCACAGACCCCAGAGAAAGTAGAGGTTAAATAATATGGCTGAATCTAAATACCTATACGGCCTCGGCCGCCGAAAGGCAGCGACAGCTCGTGCCCGTCTCTACAAAGGCAAAGGCAACCTGACGATTAACGACAAGCCCGCGAGCGAATACCTGTCTGAAAACAAGACAATGCTCGCCGAGCTCACCGACCCACTTGCCCTCGTGGGCAAGCAAAAAGACTTCGACATCACTGTCAAGGTCAAGGGTGGTGGTCTGGCCGGACAAGTTGATGCGATTAAATTAGCTATCGCTAAAGCCCTCACTGTTGGCCACGCTGACCTGCGTTCAACCTTGAAAAAGGCTGAATTCTTGAAGCGTGATCCACGCGAGAAAGAACGTAAGAAATACGGTCTGCGCTCAGCGCGCAAGAAAGAACAGTTCTCAAAGCGATAGTTGCTATAGCTATCTAGCAAAACACCCGCGTGTAGCGGGTGTTTTTTGTATCTGCTGTATAATAATGAGCATAAGCACTATGAAACTGTCACACACAAATCAGCGCGCCTTTACTATCGTTGAACTTCTCATGGTCATCGTTATCGTCGGTATCCTAGCTGCGCTCGTGGTCGTAGCGTATAATGGCGTTCAAGAACGTGCCCGAGCCTCGGCCGCAAGTAGTGCTCTGACTCAAGCGGCTAAAAAGATGGCTGTTTGGCAAGTTGACAATCCAAACGCCAGCCCTTCTGATCTGGCTACAGCTGGGATTAGCAATACGCCAGATATCTCCTACCAATATACGGCAGGTACGAATGGAGCTTACTGTATAACCGCTACAGTAGGCACAACCTCATACTACTTGAATACAACTACTGCTACCAAGCCAACCCAAGGCGGCTGCGCTGGGCACGGGGTAGGAGGAGTAGCCGCTATTACAAATTTGATACTGAATCCGAGTTTTGAATCAAATACGAACGGATGGGGCGAAAACAGCGGAAAGTCATTCTCGCGCCAAGCAGCATGGAGTAATTCTGGTAGCTATTCAGCTTTAACCTACAATAATACCGCCTCCGTAGTAAATTTAAACACTCGCATGGGCAGTACGGACTTCGTTAGCGTGAGTCCAGGTACTATGTATACACTATCCGCCTACGTACGAGCTTATACTGCCAATAACACGAGTAGTACCCTCAGAATAGAATGGCTTGACTCCGCCTTTGCCAGTATCTCAAATAGCTATTCATCCACCCTCAGTATCTCGACAACTCCTATGCGACTGAGTGCTACAGCTGCGGCCCCAACAGGCGGTGCCTACGCAAAAGTATGGGTTAGCGCCCCTAACGTGGCCAGCGGGGATGGCTACTATATCGACTCTGTGATGATGACGACAGGATCTACGCTCTACAATTACGCCGACGGGAACTCTGCCAATTGGGCCTGGAGTAACACTACAAATAATTCCGCCTCATCTGGTCCGCCGCTGTAAATCTCCTGTACAATAGGAACATGTTTGATATACTCTTTCACCGCTGGATGAGGCTACCATATGCGCTGCATGTGCGTCACAACCAGCGCCCAAGCAAGCCGAGAGGCACGGTGCTTTTTATTCATGGTATTGGAAATACCGGTGATGCCTGGAGTGAGGTAACAAAACAGCTACCAGCAGATATCCGTGTGATCACAATAGATTTGCTTGGCTTTGGCGATTCGCCCAGCCCTGCGTGGGCGATCTATAATGCCAAAACGCAGGCACGCTCGGTTCTAGCAACATTACTAAAACTCAGGTTAACCGGGCCTATTGTCGTCGTGGGCCACTCGCTAGGTGCTTTAGTGGCTGTTGAAATGGCTCGGCGCTATCCGTTATTGGTGCGATCGCTTATTCTGTGTAGCCCGCCATTTTACCAGACCGATGAAGTTAAGACATTACTTCCCAATACCGACAAGCTTCTCCGTCGGCTTTACGCATCAGTCCGTAACCACCCTGATCAGTTTATAAAGCTTTCGACATTCGCGATGAAATATAACCTTATAAACAAATCGTTTAGTGTCACCCTTGATAATATCGATGTCTACATGGCGGCTTTAGAGGCTATGATTATTAACCAAACCTCATTTAATGACGCGCAGAAACTGCGTGTCCCCATAAAAATCATTAAAGGCACGCTCGATCCGTTTGTGGTGGGCAAGAATCTTCGCCTCGTCGCTAAAAACAACGACAACATTGAACTAAAAACGATCTTAGCAGGCCACGAAATCAGGGGGTTATTTGTGCCTGCTGTTGTCAAAGCCATTCGGGAGTACTTGCTAACTTCAAAACAACATGATATAAAGAAAGTGTAATGAACGTACCCATAAACACAGTATCTTCTTGGCGTGTCGGCACATCTCGTGGCGGCTTGTTCCGTGTTTTGAAATAATATCTTGTTTAAAAACATAAAAGAAGCCGTCTCAAGCGGCTTCTTTTACTACATAACCACATAGGAGGATCTATGAGAATTTCCATAGATAACCCGAGCAGTCTTACTGACTTGGAGACAAAAAATATCAATACCCTTGCAGCACTCGGCTTCGGCCAAGATGAAACTGCCGAAATGTTTCGCGACACTATGGAACACGTGAGAGGCGCAAACTACGTTCAGCGCTTCTATCACGAAGAGCAGTTAGTTGGCTTTGCGCTTTACAAAAGATGTCTTTGGCAATCAGGCGATTGAACTCGCAGGGAGAGTAGTTCACCCTAATCTTCAAACTAGAAAAATTGGTTCGGCAATGCTGCGGCACTTTATTGATCTTGAAAAGCCGAACATACTTACGACCTACACACGAAATCCGGCTATTCTAAACATGATATGTCGGGTCAGTGATCAGGTATATCCTTTGAATAATACAGATCTTGACTTGAAAGCAGTCGCAGAAAATATGCCCTATGCCGAATCCGCACAAACCGGGGAGGTCTATCACTTTAATCGCTATGGTGAGGAGGGCTTATTCCGAGGCTTTGATCCGGCAGACTCACCAATTATAGCGAAAGGCCGCTCTCTTAAAGAGGTATTCCCGGAACTACATAATTATCGGCATGCTCTAGTTGTCGCAGCTAGAGTCAGTAAGAAATTAGACGCTGTAGAGGAGGTGGAGATAATATGAGAAAAGTATTACTTTTAGGCTCACAGCACGGAAATGAGAAGCTTGGAGATGCACTATATGCGCATCTCTCAACGAAGCGTCGAGAGCTATTACCGCATATCACTTACATTATCGGCAATCCTAGAGCATACGCAGAGAATATTCGTTACATTGAATCTGATCTTAACCGAAGCTATAACGGCAAAAGAAACACCTACGAGGAGAGAAGAGCATTAAAGCTGCTTAACTTTATAGGCGATGGTATGTTTGAGCTTGTGATTGATTTGCATACCACCAAGTGTCTTCAACCGACATTCATGATGGTAGCGAGCGATTCGGAAGAGATAGAACGCTTCAAACACGCAACGAGTATAAAACGAGTTGTCTACATGAAGCATCACATTAAAAAGACTTCGCTGATAGGAGTGTGCCCCAACGCGATTTCTATAGAAGTAAATGAACACTCTCTGGATATTAAACTATTAGGTGCACTATGTGATGACATCGAGAGATATATAATAGGAGTTAGCTCATTGGTTACGCCACAAATGTATGAGATCTACGATTTGCTTGGTAAAGAAGAATTGCCGCAGTCTGACATCAAAGTGCTTCAAAACTTCAAAAAGACCACATATGGATTCTACCCGATACTTGTCGGAGATAATTCCTACAAGAAGCAGACGGATTACCTCGGCTTCAAAGCGAGAATAATAGAGACGAAATCTCTGAAAGGTACGGTATAATGAGAGTAATGACTAAACCTGTAATTCTAACGGGCCTACGGGCCAATAACAACCTCACTATCGGTAATTACTTTGGCGCGATGATGCCAATTATTGATATGGCAAAGAATCGTTCGGCCGAGTACCAGGTGAATATGTTCATTCCTGATTTGCATAGTTTTACGACGCCAGTTGATCACTCGAAGCTGTATGAGCAGATATTGCACACTGCAAAGCTATTCGTGGCGGCAGGGCTTCCCATTAATGATGAAGGCATTCATATCTACCGTCAAAGCCAAGTATCGGCCCATAGCGAGTTGACATGGATCCTTGATTGCTTCACTGGGTTTGGCCAAATGACCCGCATGACACAATTCAAGGATAAATCTCTCAACCTTGCTGAAGTTGAGAAGCGAACAAATGAGTTTATGGCAGGCATTCCACATCTTAATGACGCGGATTACATGAAGCTTAAAAATCTTATCATGGATATGAATAGCAACTTCAATGAGAGTAATACTAGTGTTGGTCTATTCAACTATCCTGTCCTCATGGCTGCCGATATATTACTGTATGGTGCTCAGTATGTTCCTGTTGGAGATGACCAAACCCAACACCTCGAATATACACGAGACATTGCCGAACGTATGAATAATCGATTTGATGACGTCTTTACTGTTCCTGAGCCAGTCGCGAAGCAGCATGAATTCTTCGGTAAAGATCAGGGGCTCCGTATCAAGGACTTGCTCGACCCGAGTAAGAAAATGAGCAAATCAGACGAAAGCGGCCGCGGTGTCATCTTCCTGAGCGACGAGCCCGATGTTGCTGCGAAGAAGATCATGAGTGCTACCACTGACGACCTGGCCTCTGTGCGCTATGACAAAGTTAATCAGCCTGGTATCAGTAATCTACTCGACATTCTGGCACTGCTTCGTAATCAACCAGTCGCAGAAACCGCTGCTGAGTTTGAAGGCCAATCTCGCTACGGTGACTTCAAAGCTGTCGTAGCTGAGGAAATGAAGCAGTTCCTGATTGATTTCCAGATGCGCCTGGCGTCGGTAGCCGACGATGACGTCATGCAAAAACTTGAAGCTTCTGAGAATGCAATGCGCATTCAGGCAAATGAAACGCTCCTGCGCGTCCAGCGAGCTATTGGCCTGCGCTCGGGAAGAGACTAGTGGTAAAAGTTAGCAGCTCAGATGTTCTCGATATCCTGAGGCAATTTAAGATTGCCGGGGATGAGAATGTGCCGCGCCATATTGAACAGCTGTCTATCTCCAATCCCGGCCCGCTCAATACCCTTGTCTCGTTTCGCTTCAACAAGCAACAGTACTATATTCTTTACGACGACACCGCCGAAGACGATATCGTCTATATCGCCGATCAGATCCACACCGATCGATCAGATTTATCTGGTGCAGTTATTGCCAATCCAAATGATGATATCACCACCTACGGCCTGTCCTACAAAGGGAAGGACGTGTATTTGTACGCTGTTTCGAGCACCAAGCATCGCCTCGATGTGTGGCTCGCCGAACGCAACACTGATTTTTCTCGAAGTACCTGGCAAAAACATATCAAAGCCGGACATATTAGTGTCAATGGGGAAGTGCAGACGTCGACTAAGTATGACGTCGGCGAAGACGACTCTGTGGAGATTAACGTTCCAGATGCGACCGATTTTAGTCAGTCGACGCTACCAATACTCTACGAAGACGACAATGTGGTCGTCATTAACAAACCGGTCGGTGTCCTGACCCACTCCAAGGGCGCCTTGAATGATGAATTTACCGTGGCTGATTTTTTCCGCCGTCGTACCAGCTACCAGATAGACGGCAACCGACCAGGTATTGTGCACCGGCTCGATCGCGATACGAGCGGCGTCATGATCGGGGCCAAGAATGAAGCTACCGCAAAGATGCTGCAGCGACAATTTGCCGACCGTAAGACTAAAAAGACGTATGTAGCTGTGGTCGACGGCATCCCGAAGCAGCCGGAAGCGCGTATTGATCTACCAATTGGCCGTAACCCATCCGCACCGAGTACCTTTAGAGCCGATGTGAAAGGCAAGACAGCCCAGACGAACTACCGTGTCCTGGCGTCTTCGGCCACGCACAGTCTCCTGATGCTGATGCCTGAAACTGGCCGCACACACCAGCTGCGCGTCCACTTAGCGTACATTGGGACGCCAATTCATGGTGACAAGGTGTACGGAACACCAGCTGATAGAATGTATCTACACGCCTACAAACTTGAGGTGACGATCCCAGACGGTGATCGACGGGTGTTTGAAGCCCCTGTACCGCCAGAATTTACCACGGAGTTTCCAGAGGCAAAGCTATAATGAGCGTGTTTCATCCTGATACCGAGGCGCTGATCGAGCATCTACGCCGCGAGAGCCCCCAGTCATTGTTACTGTCCGGGCCTTTCGGTGTAGGGCTGCGCGCTGTCGCTGAGGCAATCGCCGCTGGCAGTGAAGTAACTGTCGTGACACCTGATGACTCAAAGGCGTCGCGACCAATCACCACCGAAACAATCAGGGAACTTTATGGTTCAACTCGTTCGAAGTCGCTCAAGCGCCAATACGTTATTATTGATGAGGCGCATGCTATGACCGCCGGGGCCCAAGGTGCGTTTTTAAAGCTTCTCGAAGAGCCAAATGTCTCCATTCACTTTATACTGACCACCTCTCAGCCCGACATATTGCTTCCGACCATCCGTTCACGGGTGCAGCAACATCAGATTCCGCCAATTACACCTGAGCAGTCGGAAGCCTATGTCACGAGCCAAGGCATCACAGATGAAACCCGTCGCCGCCAGTTACTGTACCTCGCTGAAGGCTTGCCGGAAGAGCTGGCTCGACTTATGGCCGACGAGACATACTTTGAAGAATCGGCTCAGCGCATGAAAGATGCTCGCGAACTCTTGCGGGCTTCGCAGTATGAAAAACTAGTTATGATCAATGTATACAAAGATAACCGCGATAAGGCTCGACAGTTGCTCGCGGCGGCCACGCGTATGACCAGGCGCAGCGTATCCGAACACCCACAGAAAGCCTCCATTGTGCAACTTGAAAAACTGCTCGCGGCAAGCAAAAAATTAGATGCCAACGCCAACGTCCGCCTGACGCTCACGCAGCTTGTGATATAATTAGGGTAAATATGTTTGGATTACTCCTCGTTGCAGCATTCGGATTCTGGGCCATCATGAGTCGTCAAACCTTTGACGAAGTTGCCACCGACCTACCGCAAAAAATTTCCGAAAAGCTCGACCAACTCTGGGCTGTCGCCCAAGAGTCAATTCGCGACAAAAAATACCTGCGCGCTGAAAAAGCCCTTCTCACAATCCTGCGTGTCGACGAACGCAACGCCACCGCTTACAACCGTCTCGGTATCCTCTACGCCAAGCAGAAGGCCTTTAAAGATGCCATTGAATGTTTTGAGATTGCCCAGAGCCTGGAGCCAAGTGCTAGCAGTCTCCATAACGTTGGCCTCATTTACTACGAAACAGAGGATTACATCAAAGCCGGCCTCGCCTTTGAGCAGGCACTCGCCATGGAAGAAGATGTTTCGGCTCGTCACATCGCCTATGCCAAGGTGCAAGAAAAACTTGGTAATGATAAAAAAATGATTACCGCCCTCGAGCGAGCGGTCGAGATTGACCCAATTCCTCAGACCCTCACAATCCTCGCCGATGCTTACGAACGCACCGGCCAGACCGAACTTGCCCTTGAACTGCGCCAAAAAGTCGCCAAGATGATCATCCCCCAAGCCCAGCCGAAACGCGTCAAACAGCCACGTCGCGTCGTGATGTAGCCCACTTTTTAGTGCGTAGCTTTCTCAAAAATCGTATAATAATAGTATGACTATGAATTGTATTCAGTGCAGTACAATACTACATACGTATCAAAAGAAGTACTGCTCCAACACGTGTCAAAAAGAGTATGAATATCTTACATATATTACAGAGTGGAGGCAGGGCATAAAAAGCGGGATTCGAGGCAAAAGCGCAAAGAATATATCGCGCCATCTTGTGCGCTTTCTATTTGATAAGTACGAATCTAAGTGCTCTGAATGCGGCTGGAGTAAAGAGCACCCCGAGACTAGACGTGTGCCACTTGAGATTGATCATATTGACGGTGATGCAGAAAATAATCAAGAGTCGAACTTGCGCCTACTTTGTCCAAATTGCCATAGCCTTACGATCAACTACCGAAATTTAAATAAAGGCAACGGAAGACTTTGGCGACGCGAGAAATATGTTAAAATAGTAAAGATGCCGCTTTAGCTCAGCTGGTTAGAGCAACACTTTTGTAAAGTGAAGGTCCCCGGTTCGAATCCGGGAAGCGGCTCCATAATATACTACACGCTGGGGTAGTGAAGCGGTCAAACACAACAGACTGTAAATCTGTCGGCTTATGCCTTCGCAAGTTCGAATCTTGCCCCCAGTACCAAAGAAAGTGACATGGCCCAGCCATGTCTTTTTCTTTACAGCAGCTTTTGAGCCCTTGCTACTGCCCTACTGAGGAGCGACTCCGTTTCAGATATTTGGCTGGTAGAGCACTATGCTATGATGGTAGTGGTATGATAAAACAAGACATTCTTACAGATCTCTATTTAAACAAAGGCCTGTCAATGATGGAAATAGCAACACAGCTTGGCTGCTCTCATAACCAAGTCGTCTACTGGATGGGTAAATACGGTATCAAACGACGCTCAATTAGCGATGCCGTCTATCAGCGGAGAAATCCAAATGGTAATCCATTCGTGGTTCAGTCAATAGATACTTTAGCAAAAGCAGAATTATTTGGTTTGGGTATGGGTTTGTATTGGGGAGAGGGTACAAAAGCGAGTAAGTACGCCGTAAGACTTGGCAATACTGATCCTGCACTACTCCGCACCTTTACGCGTTTCCTGGTTGAGCTGTTCCACGTTGATCAGACAAAGTTGAAGTATGGGTTGCAAATTTTTACGGATATCGACGAGAATGAAGCATTAAAATACTGGTGCAAAGAGCTCGGTGCTGAAAGTTCACAGTTCTATAAGATCCATAAGACAGTCTCAGGGTCGATAGGTACGTATCGATACAAGAGCCGTTACGGGGTGGTGACCGTCTACTTCCATAATAAGAAGCTCCGTGATATTATAATTGGGTTACTGCCGCGATAGCTCAGTTGGTAGAGCGCATCCATGGTAGGTCGCATGACCCTGCCCACTTGTTTAGAAATAAACTTGTGAATCCCGAATAACGGTTAAAGCCCGCGCAGGGTAAGACCGTGGCGGAAATTATAGCCTAGCTATAAACCGCCCGAACGACTGACAAGGGAAGCTACGTTACTACGGTAATATGCTTAAGATACAGTCTAGCCCACTTCGTGCGACTAAAAAGAAGTGGTGTAAGCGAAGGATGAGGTCCTGGGTTCAAATCCCAGTCGTGGCTCCATTTTATGAGACCACCTCTAGTAATTTACATTGAAATCTGCTAGAATAAGTAAGAATTAGAAATAATAACCCTAAGCGAGTAAGAGATGGCAAAGAAGAATACAAAACGGAAGTTAGTTGGTCTTGTCAGTGATCTAACCGGTCACCGTACCTACTACACCACCAAAAACACCCAGAACACAACCGATAAAGTTGTGCTCAAGAAGTACGACCCGATTGCTCGCAAGCACGCGACCTACACTGAGACCAAGAAAAGTCTGGGACGCAACGAAGTCAAAGAGCGCAAGAACTAACCGAGAAATCCGACCACCAGGTCGGGTTTTTATTAGAGAATCTCGGCTCGTTCGTCAATATGCTTAGCCAGCCACAAACCGTTTTGGAGCATGATCTCAAGCAGACTCTTGGTGATGCGGCCGTGTTCAGAATAAAGATATAGGCAGCCGTCACTGATTTCTATTGTCAACGTACCAAAGCGCTCGGCGATGACCTTTGTAACTTCGGCATCAAGTAGGCGCTCAACAGTCAGTGATTCGGCTGGTGTCGTATAGACACCGTAGCGATCGGTAAACGCCTTGTCGTACATTCCAAATGTCCCAAGCGGTGCTCGCTGCAGCGTCCCAAACTTGGCAAATAGGGTGCTGTAAAAGGCTTGGCTATGAGTATGAAGACCCAAAAAGACGTGCGGCAGATCCTTTGAGGTATGAAGATCGAATTGCATGATCAGCCAGCGATGCGCTAGATTCGTCGAACGCTTTGGATCGTGCAGCGTATCGGTACGCTCTACGAGGGCGACATCATAGTTGAAGACCGACCCCACACAGTAGTGTCGATCATGATGATGCGGTGACAGTGTGAGACCACGGATGAGCTGATATTCATCAGATTTTTGATCCACAAAGCCAAAGTAAACGAGTCCGACAGATTCAGCAAAAGAGATTATCGCGCGCTTGTTCGCTCGACGCATTAATACGGAATTTGGCAAGAAGCGCTTTAGGACTTTATGCATAGCTACGCCTTCTCTGCAATCGTATCAAGCAGAGTCGAGACGTATTCGGCATGACTCCACGTCAAAGGGGCGGGGGCAATAAGTTCGCCCGTAGATGGGTCGATTTGTTCGGGTAGCATAATACCGTGCTCTCGGTGATCACGTACCCACTGCAGGATCGTACGCGCGTCATCCATTCGATCTTGCTCAATATAATATTGAGCTAACCAGAGGGTTGTAATAAACCAAATATTACCCGTAATCTCAGGGCTACTGCGGCGATAGCCGTCATTCTCAAATCGCGGCAGACCCGGCGCTCCCGCATTCATTCCAAATAGTTCAACTGCCGTATTGACTGAGCTCGTCAGCTCTGGGCTATCGGGGCTAAACAAACCGAACATAAACGAGCCGAAGATGCTCGATACGTCGAGTGTTTCATCCTTCTGTAGCTCGCCGTTCTTTTGAATCAAACCTTTATAAAAGACGTTACGATTCTGGTTATACAGATGCTTATGCGCGGCTGTCTTAATGTCTTCAGCAGAGGCTCGCCAGGTGACAGAATGATGATTATCATCCATCGTTTCGGCTAGGTCTGCGGCGGCGACAAGCGCACCGTATACAGTTGCCGTGGTGTAGGTAGTCGTCAGATACACCTGCTCCCACAAGTCATAGCTTGGCCGCGGAAGGCCCGTCGTATGATCGATGTATTCCGCCAGGAAACTCGCCATCGGAACGACGAGGTCATGATAGTAGTCTTCGAGTACCGTTGTGCTGATATGTAATTGGCAGAACTGCGCAAAGACAAATAGCGCGAGGGCCGTTTCGTCCTCCTGAAGTGGCGGAGCAGCTTCGCCATCCTGAACATATGGGTGCCAGCTGCTGCCCAGCGCGCCGTCAGCCCGATATTTATGCATCAAGTAGCCATTCGGGTGGAGTCCTTCCCGGCAGAAGTCAAAGAAGTTGAGTGCTTCCTCGGTATACCCAACCCGAATTAGCGGCCAGAGGGCATAAGCGCCATCGCGGGGCCAGCAGTAGCCGTAGGCATCGCGAGAGTAATTCAGAAGGGTGGTATCAGTACTAGCAATGACCGCACCACGCTTATCGATCTGTGACTTAATAATCATAATACTTTCAAGAAAACTATCTTGGTATGCTTGATCGAGCTTTTCAGCAATACGCATCGCGGGCTCGAGCCAGTCATGCCACCACGTAGCTGTCTTCTCAAGCCGTGCCGTTAAGCCCTGTTCCTTGACGCGCTTATGAGTCGAGAGCGCCTCACGAAGCGACGTACCGGCCGTAATCCAATAGTGAACACGGGCTGAACCATGCGCGGGAATGATACATTTAAATCGGAGTGTAGAATCCACGCGGCCGTGTTCGACGTTATTAAAGCTCAGTTCTCCGTCCTCAGCATCCCGATACGTCCCATCGTGGCCTTCAATCCCAAAAAGTCCCACTGTGTATTGGTCAAATGGCCGGCCATCCATCAGGCCCGAGACGATAAAAATCCGACGACCGCGGTAGTGCAGAATGGCATCACTGCTCGGCAGATACTGTACCGTATCGGTGTTACTGCGCGAGTCACCGATCACAAACGCCTGGTGCATAAACAGCCGTACATCTCTTTCATGATCCCACATGTTCACGATGTGAATATTGCGAAGCAAGGCGCATAGCTCACCGTCAACCACATCATCAAACTCCAGCATAATACCAAGACGATCATTTTTAGCCACTGTGTGACCAATCAGAGCAGCATGAGGATAACTAAAACTAAACGTCCATTCGTCGTTATCGAGCCAACTAATATTGCCCTCTACCCAGACACCGACCTTGTGTCGAAGATCCTTACCAGCCGAATGGTTCTCGAGGCCAACGTAGGGATAATAGAAATCATGCACCAGCCCGTAGCGGTTAATGCCGACGTGTAACTCTCCGTTCGATAACACAATCGGCCTAGCCATGCAAACCTCCGGTGCCGTGATGAGCATGCAAACGGTAGCGGAGATCACGCAGCACGTTCATAAAGTACAAAAAGGCATCATACGGCGATTCATACGGACTAAAATAGGCATGCACGTCGCCATCGGTGAACCATTTGGTACACATATAGTAGACATGGTCTGAGGTTTGCAGATTGCGCCAATCAGCGATCAGCTGCTGATTATTCGTTCTTAGTACATCATCTTCCAGGGCGTACAGGTAGCGCAGGGTTTCTTGTTGCATACTGTTACCCAGCCAGGCGCTCAAATCTCGCTCATTATCTGCCCAGGTAACGGTATGTGTCATACTGAGTTCTCCGACCGGTTGGTGGGCCTGCAGAGCCTCTGAGACGGTGTAGAACGTACTGTCACTTTTAGTAGACCACTCTGTAATAAATTGCTCAAAGAAGTCAAAAATACCAGTGTCCGCCCACTGGTGCTCACCAAAGGTTTCATAATCCATAAACAAATTAACAAGTGATGCTTCGCCCAGTGAATCATTCACCCAATTCGTATAGGTAGCGGCCGAAAGTGGCCACTGTTGCCAGGCTTTATCGCTAAAGCGAAAGGCCAGGTCGTCGCTCAGACGATAGTTCTTCAAAAGCAGGCCAGTAGTAGACGTGCCCGCGGGCCGGTAGACATAGTTTGGACTGCGCCATTCCAGCACGGGGTCCCATCCTTCGGCTAGCACGCCGTTAAAGCCGTGACTTTCTGCCCACTGTGCCAGCTCGTCGTTGTACGCTAGCTCGGTGTTACGAAAGACCTTTGTCTCAACGCCGAATAGTTCTCGGATCTTTTCCTGGTGCAAGGTCACTTGGCGGGCAAACTCATCCTTGCTATAGAAGAAGGCCAGAGAATGATGGTATGTTTCGGCGACGATCTCAACTTGTCCGGTGGCGACAAGCGCTTGAAAACTTTCGATCACATCTGGTGCCCAGCGCTGGGCTTGTTCGATGAACGTCCCGGTGATACTGAGCGATACTTTAAACTCTGGGTTAGCCCTAAGCAGTTTCAAAAGCAGCGCGTTCATTGGTCGATAGGATTTTTCGGCGACTTTTTGCATGATCTTTTGGTTATTACGATCTGAATCTAGGGCGGGATCATCAAAATAATCATGGCTCTTAGCGGTGTCAAACACACTATACTGGCGGATCCGCCACGGCTGATGGACGTGCAGATACAGAACAATACCGCGCTTACTCATGCCGACGCTCCGCTCTTCATGCGTTTGTAGAGTTCCATGCACTGGGCTGCAACGTCGCGCCACGAAAGTCGGGCGTATTCGTGCTTCACATTGCGGGTGAGTTCTTCTTTCAGAGCAGGCGAGGTGGCTATGCCAACCATCTCATCGGCAAGCATATCCACGTCCCAGAAATCATAGCGAAAGATATTGTGGAGTACTTCTCCCACGCCCGACTGACGGGTAATGATAAGCGCGTTGTCATAGTGAGCGGCTTCAAGCGCCGTCAGACCAAATGGTTCACTGACCGAGCTCATCACGAATATGTCAGAGACGCTGTAGGCGTCGCGCCACTGTTTACCGCGTACGAAACCGGTGAAAAACACTTTATCGGCAATACCCAGCTCGGCGCTCAGCCGAATCAGTTCGTCTCGTTGCTCGCCATCGCCAGCCAGCAAAAAGGCGAATTTATCATATTTCTCTGAGGCTCGGGCAGCAGCTTTTAGCAAATGCGTCAGACCTTTTTGCACCGTAAAACGAGTCACGGTGCTAATGATGGTATAACCTTCAGCCTTCAAGGCATCGAGGTATTTATAGGTCTCTGCATCATACTCATGCGGTACGAAGCTATCGACATCGATCGCATTATGAATCACCTCTACTTTATCAGCCGGAATATCATAGCGCTGGACGATCAAGCCCTTGGTAATGGCGCTCACCGCGATGATCCGATCGGCCGCCATCAGAGCTTGCTGCTCGATCTCATGGACAATCGGGTTGCCGTAGTGCTCCCCTGAGCGATCGTATTCAGTAGCGTGGACGTGCACGATCAGAGGAGCGCCGGTGAGTTGCTTGGCACGCACACCCGCTTCCATCGTAAGCCAGTCATGAGCATGGATGGCGTCAATCTCACGATCGGTGACAAATTGCTCCACGAAGCGAACATAACGCTTTTGCACGCCGCGCATGTCATGCATGTCAGCAATATCTGCATCGCCTAGCTCACGGACAAGTTTCATGTCGCTGTCATACGCGCCGAGGCCATAGCGCTCGAGTGGCGAGATGGGTGTTGCACCATGAACCGTCATAAAGTTAATTTCAGCGTGAGGAGCCTGGTAGGGAACCACGAAGTCAATCTCGGCACCAGCAATAGCCAGGGCCTTCGACATGTGATAACATGCCACGCCAAGTCCACCACTGTTGTGGGGCGGAAGCTCCCACCCGAGCATTAATATTTTCATACTCTCCGTCATCGGCCCATATGTTATGAGCCAGCCGAGCACTCCTTTTTTGTTTAGCCCATTTCCCTTACATTATAGGTGCACGCTTATGCTTTTACAATAACCTAAGCCAATAACTGACTAAAGAGTAGGGACAACAGACCGCATGACGTAGTTCTGCAGTAGAAGTATCCAAAATGATATGTTACGCTAGAACCTATGGCATATAAAGATCCGAACGATCCAAGAAGACTGTTAAGTAAACGCAAGCATTATCTAAAGAACAAACAGCGATATATAGAAAATGCCATACTAGCAAAACAAAAGATGCGCATGTACATACGAGAGAAGAAGTCCGTAGCGTGCACGGATTGCGGAATACAATACCCGTACTATGTCATGCAATTTGACCACCTTAGGGACAAAGAGTATCATATTAGTACACTTGTTAATGCTAATAATTTCAAAAGGCTTGAAATAGAGTTGGCTAAGTGTGAAGTGGTGTGTGCAAATTGTCATGCCGAAAGAACATACCGAAGGGGAGTAGCTCAATTGGTAGAGTAGCGGTCTCCAAAACCGTTGGTTGCAGGTTCGAGTCCTGTCTCCCCTGCCAAACAGTATAGACAGCCTTTTCTAAGGCATTTTGATCAATTTGACCCCTGAGAATGGGGTTATTTTTGTTGGTTTGGTTAGGCGTTTTGGAATTTTGCATAAATCCTCCTTGTTTCACCGCTTTTTCGGGCTACTGCTTTAGTTAGTTTCGTGTAATTAACAGATACGAAACCGTCTTTTAACTCTAAACTTTCGAAGAGTTTGGTTAAAATGTCTCGTTTGCTGTCATTGTCTATATTTTCGTCAATAAACTGGTCGTGAGCCACCTGCGATAGCTCAATGATTTTGATGCCACTCATATACTTAGCTTGATACTCCGGGTTTACCTTGCCTCTCTTGTTATTTAACTCCTTGATCTCCGCCAGAAATGCCTCGTGCTTCTCCTTGTAGCGCTCGACACTGACCTCACCAGCAAGCTTGTCGTCGTATAGCATCTCATCCATGCGGGTGACACGCGCTATACATTGATCGATCGCGGTGATTGCATCCTTTTGGTTATCAAGTCCGGTCTTAAAGTCTTCCTTTAGTAAATTCGTAAGCCAGGCTATAACTGTCTGGGATGGGCTTACTAGGTCAACGAGCATTTGCTCGATCACTTCATTAACGGCAGTCTCACGCATCATTTTCTGCTGCTTGCATTCGGCTAGTCTTCGCTGGCATGATCCGTACAGATTACCCTTTTGGATTTGCCAAGTAATGAGCTTATGGCAGTAGCCGCACGTAACCATGCCTTTAAGTATCGGGTTATGTTTGCGAAACTTTACAGGACGTCCGCCATGCATCTTGGCCTGAACAGCCTCAAATAAGTCTTTAGAGATGATAGGCTTCTGTGCGCCTGGATAGTCTTTGCCGTCAAAACGGTTTATTCCTATATAAAAGGGATTCTTGAGCATATCGTGAACGGCGCTTAATGCATGCCTCCGGCCACTCCGAGTGCCGATACCTTGACGATGCATTTCATCAGATACAGTCTGAACAGTGCCTTTAGGCTCGAGGTACAATTTGAAGACCTTCTGTATCACTTTGAATGTGTCTGGATTTGGCACATGAATGCGCTTGCCGTGCTCAGTGACCGTCATGTAGCCAGGTGGCGGAACGGCTGGAAGCCAGCCTTGGGCGAGCTTCTCAGCCCAACCCTTCATAGCCTCTTCCCGTAAGTTATCTATGTAGTTCTTGGCCATGACAACTCGAATGCCCCAGTTTAACCATTCTTGCGACCGAGCATCCTTGTGCATGATGAGGGAATCTTTTACGAAATGGGCGTTGCGTAACTCGTCAGCCGTCAACCAGTCGTGGGTCTCGACAGCATCATGGAGGTTGCGAACATGCCGGTCTACCTTCTCGACAACGAGGTTCTTGACATCATGCTCTTCAATAAAGCCCATTGCTTGCTTGAAGACTTTACGCTGTGCTGATTTAGATGCTGTTTCGGTTATCTTAAAGACTGCCTTAACGTGTAGCTCTTTATTCTGGCAATAGCCCTCAAGCAGCCTAACCTGGGATTCAAGCGAATATCCCTCGTCTTCCTGTGACTTACTCGATACCCGAGCCAGGATAACTGCTTCATTAGATGCCATCGCCGAAGTCTCCTGGTAGTATTTGTTTGCCGCCAGCTAAGCTCTCGTAAAGGCGTATAAGCTCGTAAGCTACCTCCCTGGTCTCATCATAGGTAAACTTGTGCCCAGACTCGGATCTGATTATCTGCCGCAGTTCCTGGATCTGCTCTGCATCTGGCAGAAAGAAGTCCCTGCTGTCTAATTCTGTTCTTACTGTATGTTGTCGCTCGTTCATATACCCTCTATAAACTAACTCTATAGTTGTAATTATACTACCACTATAGAGTTAGTTCAATACCTTTTTTGATTTAATTACCTGCAGTGGTTAGCAGGTAAAACGGATATAATTAACGGGTAAGACTATTCACAAAACACTCTCTCTTTATATATACTACGTATAGGAGAGGAAAGTACGTATGGAAGCAAAAGGTGAAAGCATAAAATTAACACCACAACAGCAACGTGTCTTAAAACTCTTATTCAAGTTTAGATTTGTATCAGCTCAATCATTAGCAATAGTTATGAGCATTCGTCGAGCAAGTGTCTATGAGGTATTGGAGTATCTAGTCAAGCAAGAACTAATTACCAAGGTATATAAGTCTGAGTGGCGCATAGATAGACGACCGGCTTACTACTACCTCACAAAGTCAGGTGTCACCACAGTCCGTAAAATCATGGACGTCAAAGAACCCGTTGTCCATGCCCTCTACAAGAACGAGGATGCCTCTGAAGAATTCATTCAGCATAGCCTAGTCGCCCTAGGCTGCTACAACGCCCTCAAACCACACCTGCCAGAAGACAGCGAGATATTCACGAAGGCCGAGATAAACCGCTTCAGACAGTTCCCTAAGAATCGACCAGACTTATACATACGCACACCCAGCGGCCAAGAAGCGATAATCATCATTCTGGACGACAAGCCACCCTACATTATCCGCAAACGACTAGATGAGATCATTACCCATAGCGAGGACGAAGGCTGGGACAATGACACATACCCCCATATATGCTTCATCCTGAAAGATGACTATTCAAAGAACAGCTTCTTGTATGGTGCCCACAAGAAGCTCGAGAGTATGGGGATGGATGAAGAAGAAATACGTATTCTCGCAACTTCTCTAAAATTAGTCAAAGAGGATGCTCAGATAGTGTGGTCGGACGCCCTAAACCCGCATAAGCCTGTTAGTTTATTCTCTATAGACTAGAAGTGTGGCACATCGCTCCTTTCGGAGTCTCCCTAGCCGGGTAGTATGTTTTGCAGAGGCCCTTTTAAGCTAGCTATAAAGGCCGTCTCACAGCCACTTGCACAAAAGTGATAGAGCTTGCCGTCGTGCTCAATGTGCGAAAATGTCTTCGAGGCGCTGAGGCGCATGCCACAAATAGGGTCGGTGACGATCGGAAATAAAGCCTTACTATCAAAAGGTACGTCAATGCGGTGAGTCTTACGCAAGAAATCATGGATGCTACGGATTGCAACCGCAATACTGTCATCTGCTAAGCTATAAAAAGATTCACGGCCTTGCTTGCGCACATCGACAAGATGTTGTGCACGAAGAAGAGTGAGGTGTTGCGACAAATTTGATTGTCGAAGTCCGAGCATCTCCGTCATTTCACCGACATTAAGTTCACGACTCTCAAGGAGGAGAAGAATCTCAAGGCGCTTTTGGTTGCCAATAATCTTAAAGATTTCCTCTTGAATTGATAAAATATCGCTACTCATAGGGCATAGTATAGCATAATATACACATATGCGCACTCTTGAATATGTCTAAGAAGTGCTGTATATTTGGGAACAGGACATTAATTATGAGATATAGACCACGCCTTAGACGAACCATCCTCCCGCTAGCTCTTGCTGTTTCAATGCTCGTACCTGGCATAGCGAGCTCGTCAACCTTTGCCATGTCTTCAATGGGTGACATGGACCATCCAGCGACTGATATTGTGAATTGCATGAATCAGCATCAAGCTCCGACAATTTCTGCCATAAAAGAGCTCGAGCAGGTCGATAGCGAAGATGATGAGCCAACTCCACCTGAGTTCTCTTTCTTTAATGCAATAGACCTACGCTACGATAAACCAACTAAACAGAAGACTGACCTTATTCGCTCATCTTCATTTCGACCGCCAGACATAGTGATCCTGACCGCAAATCTTCGAATTTAAATCTACCTTTTTTGATTAAGCATATCACTTACCAAAAAAGGAGTTACTATGGAATCTTTAAAGAAGGATCACAAGCCTGACCATGCCGGCAATCGCGTCAATATAGATGTTGTATGCGGGATGGATGTGATTGAAGAAAAGAGTAGACATAACTGTGCATATCTTGGCATAACTTACTATTTCTGTTCAAGCGCATGTCAAAAACACTTTGATAATTTCCCTCAACGATATGTCTGGGATAAGGCGTAAGTAATGACAAAACATAAACCCTCACGAAAGAATAAACACATGAATCAGCAAAATAGCCATCTCCCAGATATGGTGCAAAAGATAGTGCCGATCAAGGGAATGCACTGCGCATCATGCGAACTGCTAATTTCCGAAGAGCTGGAGACGATACCGGGAGTATCCGCTGCGACTGCGAGCCTCAAAACAAACTCAGCAACAATCATGAGTACAGAACGTATTGCCGACAAGGATATTGAGGATGCCGTACGTACTGCGGGCTATGAGGTTGGTCAGGATGATGGTCAAAAACCATTTCTCACCCGCAATAAGCGAATATGGAAAGATTTTCTGATCGGTCTTATAGTTATCTTCGGGTTATATGTCTTATTTCAAACTTTAGGTATAGATAAGCTAACGTCATCTACTACAAACAGTAGTAGCGCTGGAACCATGGCACTGCTTATAGGGCTTACGGCCGGCTTCTCCACCTGTATGGCGCTCATTGGAGGCCTTGTCATAAGTGTCGCATCCAAATATGCTGAAAATCACCCGACCGAAACGGCGTTACAAAAGTTTCGTCCGCACCTTTTTTTCAATGCCGGTCGCATCGTCTCATTTATCGTATTCGGTGCTATCATCGGCACAATTGGTTCAGCGGTTGCACTGAAAGGCTCACTCCTCGGATTTTTAACCATAGCTGTGGGCGCAGTCATGCTAATACTAGGGTTACAGCTGACTGAGTTATTCCCACGAATAACGCGTGGACTCACGCTGCCGAGTGGGATAGCAAAAAAGCTCGGCATCAACAACCGCAAAGAGCGGGAATATAGTCACAAAAACGCTTTTCTTATGGGATCCGCAACATTCTTTTTGCCGTGCGGCTTCACCCAGGCGATGCAATTACTGGCAGTGAGTACTGGTGATCCAATACAAGCAGCCGTAATCATGGGAGCATTCGCTATTGGCACCGCACCAGGACTTCTGAGCCTTGGGGGACTGACATCAGTGGTTAAGGGTGCGTTCGCTCAGCGGTTCTTCCGAATTGTGGGGGTGATTGTTGTTGCTATGGCAATGATAAATTTTACAAACGGATATACACTTGCCGGTATCGGTCAGTTTCTTGATAACTCAGCACCTGCGGTAAACACCTCGGCTCAGAAAGAATCCTCCAAAGGGTCGGTAATCTTAAATACGACATTTAGACTCAAAAAAGACATTTCACCAAGCACATTTACAGCCAAGGTCGGGCAAAAAACGACCTTAGTAGTTGATGTAAAAGAAAACGGCGAAGGCTGCATGAGTACGATTATGATCATCGGTCTTGTCGACGATGCTCAGTATCTGAAGCAGGGCGAAAAAATAGAACTAACATTTACCGCTACCAAGCCAGGCACCTATCCGATCACTTGTGCAATGGGTGTGCCTCGCGGATCAATAACGGTAACAGAGTAAAGGATATAGTATGATACACCAAACATTTACGATTAATGGCATGACCTGCGATGCTTGCACCAAGCTAACTGCCAAACGCATAAGAAGTATCGAAGGTGTGCACGAGATATCCGTTGACCTGCAGAGCAAACGAGCAACTATAGAAGCTGATCGTCCTCTCAATGTCGACGAAATTAATGCAGCCTTCGGTGAAAGTAATTACCGGGCTGAGGACAATTCATTATGAAAACGATATACCTATCTGTTCCTGAAATGCACTGTGAGTCGTGTGAAAAACTAATTGAATCTGAGCTGAATGATTTGCCTGGTATTCGAAACTCAACGATCACGACAGCAAACCATGGTGGAGAAGTACAATTTGATGATAAAGCTGTGAGCGAGTCTGAGATCTTGGCTGCAGTAAAAACTGCGGGATACGACGCCACTGTCACTAGTAGCCACGCCTTAGTAGCTGGCTCACCTGATGCGCCGTCGTCTAAAAAAACAAAGGTAACGACGTCAAAGCATCCGCAGCATATCAAGGTTGAACTACAAACCGTGGCTGATGGCACTGTTTCCCTTGACGCAAATGGAAAACCTGTATTTGCTGGTACTATGAGCGACACGAAGTCGATTATGATCGATGGCAAAGAGCATGTCATAGATGAAAGCGCCCCTTCTAAACAGGCGGTTGCTGCAACCAGTATTGTCCAGGCATTGTCATCGATCTTTATATCCAAAAACAAACAAGAGATTAATACACAGCCACTACCTAATAACCAAGTAATTCAATCAGTTTCGCCTAGTCAGGCAACCACACGGTTGGCGATTTACGGTATGCACTGCTCGTCGTGTGCGGGTCTTATTGAGAAGCAACTGTCGAAAGTTCCAGGTGTGTCAAAAGCGAATGTTAATTTCGCCGCTGAGAAGGCACTTGTGAATATGGATAGCACTGTGGAAACAGCCGCACTCCTCGGAGCCGTTAAAAAGGCTGGCTACCGCGCCGACATACTCAATAGTGAAGAGTCAGAAGCGAAAGAGAAAAAGAATCGGGCGGGTGCGATAAAAAGGTTGAGAAACAAATTTTTCATAAGCCTCAGTCTCAGTCTGCCAATGCTGTACTTCATGCTGCTTGATTTCTTTCCTTTTCTTCCGGGCGGTGAGACACTACCACCGTACTTCGGCATTGTCTCACTGATCTTAACGTTGCCGGTGCAGTTTATTATCGGGGCCGGGTTCTACAAAGGAATGTGGTCTGGTTTTAAGATGAAAACGTTTAACATGGATAGCCTGATTGCAATCGGCACCTCAACAGCTTTCTTCTATAGCGTTGCCTACTTCTTGATCTATGCGATTACGAACCAGTCATTGATCGGACTTAACGGTATGAAGATTCCTGAACAGTACTTTGAAACTGCTGCATTTCTGGTCACTTTTGTTATCTTAGGCAAGTGGCTTGAAGCTCGTGCCAAAAACAAAACTTCAGATGCCATTAAAAAGTTGATGGGCTTGCAGGCCAAAACTGCACGGGTTATACGAGACGGCGTGACTACAGACATCCCAATCGACCACGTATTAAATGGCGACACTATCCTTGTCCGTCCTGGTGAAAAAGTTCCAGTCGACGGTGTTATTAGTAAGGGGTCTTCTGCAATTGATGAATCGATGATCACTGGCGAAAGTCTTCCAGTTGAAAAAAATATAGGCAGTACGGTAGTTGGTGCTACTATAAATAAAACTGGGGGTTTTGAATTTACCGCCACGCGCGTTGGCAGCGAAACAACCCTCTCGCGGATCATTCGCCTTATTGAGGATGCGCAAGGCTCAAAGGCACCCATACAGGCCTTTGCTGACCGTATATCAGCTTGGTTTGTCCCGGCGGTAATCGGCATTGCTATCCTAACATTCCTCGTCTGGTTCTTTGTACTCGGTGCAACCTTTGCCTTTGCACTCATGGCTTTTACAGCAGTTATCGTTATCGCTTGTCCATGTGCGCTTGGACTTGCAACTCCGACTGCTCTGATGGTTGGCACCGGCAAGGCCGCCGAACACGGCATACTCATCAAAGGCGGTGAGCCACTTGAGATTGCCTGCAAAGTTAATGCGATTGTATTTGACAAAACGGGCACACTAACAAACGGCAAACCAGAGGTGACTGATATCATTGCCTTGGGTACATTTGACGATGACGATGTGCTCCAAATTGCTGCCAGTATAGAAAAAGCTAGCGAACACCCGCTCGCTGAGGCAATCTATCGTCACGCGGATGATGAAGGCATAAGTCTGGTAGAGACCGATGGTTTCGAGGCAATCCCTGGCCACGGCGTCAAAGCACAAGTTAAAGGTGACTGGTACTTCTTCGGAAATCGAAGACTTATTACCGAAAAGCTCAATCTGACGCTCGATCGTTTAGAAAAGAAGATTGAACGACTCGAAAAGGGCGGAAAGACGGCCATGATACTGGCAACAGATAAAGAGATTGTAGGGGTGATTGCTGTTGCAGATACAGTTAAAGGTACGTCTAAGGCTGCGATCGACGCTCTCCATGCACGCGGCATAGAAACCTGGATGATTACCGGAGATAATAAACGAACCGCACAAGCGATTGCAAGCCAAGTAGGAATCACTAATGTGCTTGCTGAAGTGTTACCTGAGGATAAAGCCACTAACATTATCCGCATTCAGCAAGAAGGGAAGATAGTTGCGATGGTGGGTGATGGTATCAATGATGCACCGGCGCTCGCTCAAGCAGACCTAGGCATAGCCATGGGTAACGGAACAGATGTGGCGATGGAAGCTGGCGGCATCGTCATCATTAAGAATGACTTACGTGATGTAGTTGAAGCTATACGAATCTCAAAAGCAACAGTCAGCAAGATACGCCAAAACATGTTCTTTGCGTTGTTTTACAACGTGGCCGGCATCCCAATTGCTGCCCGTGTCTTTGCCTTTGCGGGATTAGTCTTACGCCCTGAACTTGCTGGACTGGCGATGGCACTGAGTTCGATCTCGGTCGTGACCAACTCTCTGACACTGCGTACCTATCGTCCAGGCAAGCGAAACTGGATTTCTGCTACTGCGCCAATAGTGATGACTGTGTTGTTCATAGGTCTATTCGTCTCGTTTGCAAAGCTTAGTTCTCAAATGGACGTACAGGCAGCAACGGCGTCAGGCAGTGCGACCATCTCGCTTGATAAACAAGAGGAAGTCAACAGTGCTCTTGCAGGTGCAAAAAACGCAGTTGCCTTCACTAAAGACGGTACACCAAAACTCTTCGTTTCACTATTGTCACCACCGAAAGCGATTCAGACAGAAGCTGACCTAAAAGAGTCTAGTAGTCAAAGTGTTGTTATCGGAAGTAGCGAGGCGAAGATGATGCGAGAAGAAGGTTTGTACCAGAAAGTAGGTGATGTGATTCCAGACTTCTTTGGTGCAAAGAACGTCACTGTTCGCGGCATTCTCAAGCCTACCGGAACACTGGTTGATTCATACCACTTCTTATCGGAAGGTGCATTTATGGAAATTGAGAATACTGCTCGTATGCAGGTTGTTGCTGAAGACAACGGAAGTATCAAACTGTTTTACTACACAACAAATGCGATCCCAGAAAAACTAAAAAATAGTATAAACTCCACATCCGCTGCAGCCGTAGGCACTACCACGTATTATCCTGTATATATTGGGGCTGCTGAAGCTCAGATGATGAAAGAGAAAAAGTTGTTCGATAAAGACGGAGATACAATTACTAATTTCTTCGGCAATGACGTTATCGTGTATAGCTTGCCAGAAACGAAGACAGTATTAGATGACATGCACTTCGTAGATAATAGCTTTAGAATCACCGACTAGTACCGGCTAGCTTGCATGGATAGCTCACTGAGTTTGGCATCCTGGCTGCAACTGATACACTTACGCCGTGTAAGATGTATACTTGACCCAAATGCAACAGTCAGGTGTATCATAAGGTATAGAAGTAATACTGTGTTTCGTATGATTAGCGTATAGATAGAGTAAGAATAAACTAAGGGGGAACAAATGAATAAGGAATCAATTTTATACGGGGTCATAGGCATCCTAGCTGGCGCCATCATTGCTGGAGCCGTAGCTTCCTATGCGGTAAATAATAACCATCAGGGAATGATGGACATGATGGGAATGCACGGCAATACAGACAACCAAGGGATGATGAATGATGCAGACATGTCCATGAGTGACATGACGACTTCACTAAAAAGTAAGACGGGTGATGATTTTGACAAAGCCTTTATCAGCGAAATGATCGCCCACCATCAAGGTGCGATTGATATGGCTAACCTGGCTCAGCAGAATGCCAAGCACGACGAAATCAAAAACCTTGCCAAGGATATTGTTACAGCCCAAACCAAAGAGATAGACGAAATGACATCTTGGCAATCACAGTGGGGCTACGGTTCAACAACAACTGAAGACTCAAGCCACAATATGAACGACATGATGGGTCACTAAGGAGGGAATGAATATGAAAACTCACACTATAGTGATGATTGCACTGGCCACAATTGCTATACTACTAATATTCTTCGGCCCTGCGTTAAATGTCGGGTCTGGTTATGGCTATTTGTTACTGATATGTCCAGTGATGATGCTCGGCATGGTGTTGTTTATGGGCAAGGAACTTAAGGGTGGAAAGCATGAAAAGAGATAATCATCCACCCTACCAGAAAATATTCTATATAGCTTGCTGGATAATTCTGGCAGTAATTCTCATACTAGCAGCCATTAAGGCAACCGGAGGTTAAAATGCACAACTCAAAAAATCAATATACAAAAGCAAAATATAGCGAATGGCTAGGATCGCTTTTCGGAGCAAGCTTCATTGCCTTCGCCTTAGGTATATGGCTCCATGAGGCATTTACTGGATCAGTTTGGCTCTTTTTTCTCCTAGGCCTCGCGCTCCATACGTGGGGAATGTATAAAACCTATCAAAGAAATAAGTAAACCTAAGATTGAGTCAACTTTGTCACTATACATATTAGGAAAGAGAGTTTGCAGTCTCTCACGCGTTCTAGTCGATTATCGGCAGAAGGAAGAATGTTAATGAAACAAGAACACCAGCAAGATGAAACAGCAAATTCTAGCCATGGCGCCGGAAGTGGTCACAACCACCATGCTCACATGATGAATGATGGCAATATGAGCCGCTGGCAAAAGTTCAAAATGAGTATGACTATGACCATGGGTATGGATCACGCAGGCTTAGCAGGACGTGAGATGGCGAAGATGATGGAGATTGACATCAGGAATAAGTTTTTCTTTTCTCTCATCCTATCTATCCCCATAATTCTCTACTCTCCACTCGGCGAAAAAATATTCAATGTTTTCTTACCGCAGCCTATCCCAGCAACATGGATACTTCTGATACTGACAACACCTGTCTTCTTTTACGCCGGATGGATATTCCTATATTCGTCTTACTTTGCATTAAAAGACAGGGTCCTGAATATGGCTGTACTCATTGCCGTTGGCATATCCGCAGCCTACTTCGCGAGTATATTTCTGACCCTGGAAGGCAGTATGGAATCTTATTACGAAGCAGCGGCTTTGCTTATTACTTTCGTCCTTTTTGGGCATTGGATGGAGATGAAGTCACGTCGTGGCACAACAGACGCCTTGCAGGCTCTGTTTGATCTCGTGCCACCACAAGCGCGAGTCATACGAAACGGCAAAGAAGTATTGATTGCCACCAGCGACGTACAGATCAATGATATCGTTGTTCTAAAGCCGGGCGACAAAGTACCTGTTGATGGAGAGATTATAAGTGGCGAAACTGCCATAGACGAAGCTCTCGTCACTGGCGAGTCACTTCCAGTGAGTAAGCAAGCTGGTGACTTAGTAACAGGCGGCTCAATCAATCAGTCGGGAAGTGTTAGATTTAAGGCGACCAAAGTAGGCGCTGACACAGCATTAGCTCAAATAGTGAAGATGGTGGAGGCCGCTCAAAACTCGAAGGCGCCCGGGCAACGTATTGCCGATAAGTTTGCTGGCTATCTAGTCATTTTAGCCGTGTCTGCAGGACTGATTACCTTTGCTGCGTGGTTTCTGCTGACCGGTAATGGCTGGTTGTTTGCACTCACATTCGCGATCTCAGCGGTAGTCATCGCCTGTCCTGATGCACTTGGTCTTGCAACCCCGACTGCTGTCGCAGTTGGCACAGGACTTGGGGCGAAGCATAATATTTTAATCAAAGACGCTTCGACACTTGAACAAGCCTCAAAGATTCAGGCTGTCGTGCTCGATAAAACTGGCACCTTAACCAACGGTAAGCCTGCTGTGACGGATGTTTATTCCGCAAAGGATATGTCGGAGGAAAGACTTCTTAGCTTCGTTGCAGCAGCAGAAAGTGGCTCAAGCCACCCACTGGCTCAATCTGTGCTAGACGAAGCGAGTAAGCGAGGTATATCCGTGCCCTCAGCATCAAAATTTGCTAACCTTGCTGGCCACGGTGTTGAAGCAGTTGTCGATGGCCACAAAGTCTTGGTTGGTACAGCAAAACTAATGAAAGACCGCGAGATTTCACTCATAGGCCTTGAGTTGGAAATTGAGACCCTTCTGAACGACGGTAAGACGCTCATGATAGGCGCCATTGATGGCAAACTTGCCGGCGTACTGGCTGCCTCAGACCCACCAAAAGAGACAGCTAAACAAGCGATCACAGCGATGAAAAAGATGGGCCTTGAAGTCGCCATGATTACAGGTGACAATCAAAAAACAGCCGATGCAGTCGCGAGACAACTAGGTATTGAGAGAGTATTCGCCGAAGTACTTCCAGGCGACAAGGCACGTTACGTCAAAAAGCTTCAGGCCGAGGGTAAATTCACGGCTATGGTAGGAGATGGAGTTAATGACGCACCTGCTCTGGCACAAGCTGATATCGGTATCGCCATTGGGGCAGGTACTGATGTAGCCATTGAAACTGCAAAGATTGTATTAATGAAGTCAGATCCAGCGGATGTACTGCGGGCGATTCGTCTGAGCAAAGCAACTGTACGAAAAATGAAGCAAAACCTTGCCTGGGCGAGCGTCTACAATCTAGCCGCCATTCCCATAGCGGCTGGTGTATTGTATCCGGCTTACGGCATATCACTGCGACCAGAAGTTGCAGCCCTGCTTATGTCACTCTCTTCTATCTTTGTTGCCGTCAATGCCGTACTCCTCAAGACGGCAGAAAAGCAACTTATTGAAGTATAGACATGAAGCGGAGGCAACTGGAGATATGACATATGTCGTCATGTACGATAAAATAGTAGGATGAGAAAAATCGTTCGTAGAGCTATATCGGTGTCTATGCTGACTGTACTAAGTGTACTGTCATTGGGTATTCATGCCGCAGCGGCACTTCCTGTGCACGAAGGTCATGAATCTGGTACATCTCACCAGGCAACTGCCTCGAATTGTTTAACTATCTGCACGACCGCAACCCCCTACAAAGAAGAGGCTATTACGGATGACGATAAAGATGAGGATGATATACCTCAGCCGCCTTTTTATACACAGTTCCAGACCCTTACGCTCTTAACCCTCCAGAAGATGTACGACCACGTAACAAAGGTTGCTATCGACCGAGAGCCGCCGCCTAGTGACGTGCCGGCATACATCAGTCTCACCGTTTTTCGTGTTTAAAAAAGCCATTTTCACCTAGAAAATAGTGGCCTACGCTGGAGGGAACCTGCGTAAAGTCCAGATTAGTCAGCACGATATAATTGGAGAGATAGAATATGCGCAAAATAGTAACAACGGCTGTCATCATCATAGTCGCCGGAGGAGTGACGCTTGGCTGGTGGCTGTTGCAAAACGAGCAAAGTAGTGGGGTTGCTTCTCCTGCAGACACCGTTACAAAAGTACCCGACCCAAATAAACACAGTTACACAGACGTTGATTTCGCACGAAAGATAATAGTCCATAACCAACAAGGGATACAAATGGCTGCTGCAGCAAGCGTAAACGCACAGAGTGAAGAAGTACGTCAGCTAGCCACTCGAATAGGCGAGAACCTATTAAAAGACACCAATCAGTATATTGCATGGCTAACTGAATGGAAGGAAGTATATTTTAATCTTTCGGACTTTCCCGAAATGGATGGGCATGATATGTATCCTACCTATAACGGCATGGCTAGTATCAGTCAAATCAGTACGCTCGAAGCTGCTCGTGGCAGTTCTGTCGATGAGCTATTTCTACGCCTCATGATTGCACATCACGAAGGAGCAAAGGAATTTGCGAACGGTATAGAGTTTAGACAACTACAGTTTGGACAAATGATTGATTTAAAGTCGAAAAGACTAATACAAGTTGCTGAAGAGGTACAAATAATGAAACAATTACAAGCTAATGGATAATGGACGGAGTTACATGAAGAACAAAATATTTATTGCAATAATTCTTGTGCTTGCGATTGTCTCAGTCGCTATATGGTATTTTGCGGTTTTTTCCATAGAGCCTGAGACTATACAAACACCTTCAAATAGTAATTCCAATGTTACAGATGAACCGGTGAAGCCCGCAAGTGACAGTAAATTCGCAACGCTAAAGGGGGCAGCATTTGACGAGGCCTTTATTGCTGACATGCTGGCGCATCATGAAGGAGCTATGAATATGGCTGAACAGGCGCAGGCGACGACCGCACATAACGAAATTCGGACACTGGCAGGCAATATCCTTCAGAGCCAAGGAGCGGAGGTTATGAAGATGCGTACCTGGCAGCAAGACTGGGGTTATGAGATCACGATGAGCGGCGGACACAACAGTCATAGTGGCGCAGGTATGGACATGGGTGGTGACATGGTAGAAATGCAAAAAAAACTACAAGATCTTACGGGTGAAGCGTATGATGAAGAGTTTCTGAAGCAAATGATTCTGCATCATGAACAAGCTGTTGAAATGTCTCGATTTGCCGCCACGAACGCACAGCACCAGGAGATCAAAGACCTTGCTAAAACGATTATTAGTGCCCAGACGACAGAGATTAAACAAATGAAGCAGTGGCAGAAAGAATGGGGATACTAAATATTTATGCGTAAAAGCACTGTAGTATTCTCTATCATCATTACATTGCTTCTGGTTGCTATCGGTTTAGGGATCTGGGTAGTCCGTGACCGTCAAGCACCAAAGGTAAAGCAAGATACCAATCAGACACGAACACTGACGATGAGTGAAGTATCCAGACATACTTCCAAAGATGATTGTTGGACGATTATATCCGGAAATGTGTATGATTTGACTCCATATATTAATCGTCATCCGGGAGGAGATGAGATATTGCGCGCATGCGGTACAGACTCAACGACATTATTTATGTCACGAACAACAGACGAAGGGCAACCCATAGGAAGTGGAGCTCCTCATAGCCAAACTGCGAACGATCAACTCAAAGAGCTGAATATAGGGACACTCGTCAAAGAATAATAGAAAGGAAATAAGATAGACTAGATGAAAAACATAGAAGAGCCAGAGGGGAAGTATCTATGCATAAAAAAACTTTGATCATCGGAATAATTTTGGGTGCAGTACTTGCCGGAGGTGGCGTGTTTGCATGGAATTTTTTCAGCGCTAAATCTAACTCAAATCCACAGCAAGCATCTCAGCAATCCGACAAACTGAAAAACCCAGTCATAAGTCAAACCTTTGCTACGGGAGACGTAAGTAGTGGCGATGGTCTTACCCCAATGCAGATGTATGATGAACTACAAAAAGTAACTGATCCAGAAGAGTTTAATCGCAAGTACATTACGTATACGATCTTACTTAGGAACAACGAATCTGGTATGTCTCGTCTGGCGGAAGAGAAGTCAAGTCGTCAAGAGCTGAAGGCTGCCGCTGCGCAATCAATGGTGACTGATAGAGCGTTCATCAATAATATGCTTTCATGGCAACGTCTTTGGGGATATAGTCATCACTAGAATTTTCCATCAATGATATAATCTGCTTAGAAGACTCTTGTTTATCGCATGCGAGAAAACACGAGTCTTCTTTTTTGCCTGATATTATAAATGTATGGCACCTATATCACACGGCAACATGTATACATCAGGACGTCAGGGTGTTCCAGCGACAGCCAATCTACAGGTCCTACTTCTCGGCCAGCAAGTATCTGGCGTCGTGCAATCTTAATGCATCCAAGAGTAACAAAACTGATATCTATTCGAGCGTAACCTCTTCTTGAAGTTTCTGGTATATATCAACCTGAGCTTCTACATTGATTTCGCTAACAATCCAGTTTGCCAAACGAGCTTGCTGCATAAAATCGTTGATCCTGTTGACACCATTAACTTCCTTCAAGGTGACAACCAGTCCAAATCTTACTGGTTTCTTCTTCTCGAGACGTTCTTTACGTTTCACACTTACACCCCACATGCCGTTTTCATATGCCTTTCTAGGCCTGAGGCTATCTCCGAATTTTTCTCGGATGTGCTTTGTGTTATCCCATTTACGGAATAATTTTCTAGCATCTCCTTCTGGAGTCCAGAAACCACTGACAGTCTGCACATTTTTATTGATAGTATTTATGCCGTATTGGGGTATTCCGTCTTTGGTTCTTACTTTAGCAATTCTGCCTATGGAAACATCTAGTTCCGTGTCCGTATAATCAACCCCTTGGTTAGCAGAACACTCAGGAAAGTAACATAAGGTGGCTTTTACTACGAATGGATGCATACCCTTATTGACAGGGACAGGCAGATTGTAGGCATAAGTGTCGTACAGCTCTGACGTGCCGCTCATGATAAATTTTATTTCATCATCTTTTGATCTCACAATGTCGTCGATTTTTACTGGCACGACACCGTGACCAATCAAAGGCGCAAGAGCTTGATTGTTTCCCACATCATTCCAAGCTGCTGCTGCATCAACAACTAGAGCTTTCGCCACTTCACGACTAAGCCCTAAAACTTCGATTAAATATGCCAGCTTTCTCGTTACCCATGGTGCCGCAAAGGAGGTTCCTGATACAAACGCTTCTCCATTTGGCTCGCATACGCGTATTTTATTGTTGTTATCGCCATCGTCACCACCCATTGCGCTAACATCGGGTTTGTTGAAAAAAGAAAGGACTCTTCCCATTCGAGAATAAGATGCCTGATCACCAGACATATTCACAGAATTCACCACAATTGAGTTTATTGAATCGGCCGGAGCACCAATTAGCATTGGCTCTGTACGATTGTCGGGTTTGTTCGTACCTGCCACAACAAATATCACATCGCTATCGCATTGTATCTGGTCAAGTGCGGACGCTTCTGGTGAAATAAAGTTACCATTAATTTCTTTAGTTGATCCAAGTGATAAGTTCCATACCTTTATGTCCGGGTTCTGATTCACAATTTCTTGAATGTTCTTTATGACAGTGAATGAACTAAAAGGCTTACTTCCAACTACTCCGAAATGCTTAACTCTAAATCTTCCGCAACCGTCATCAAGATCTGGGTTTATGGCATGCCCGTCTACGATAATTGATGATACAGCGGTACCGTGGCTGTAATCTGCTGGGTCCTTTGCATCATTCGGGTCAATAATGTCATGACTAACCATAGGAACGTAGTCAACCCATTTGGAGAAATATACCCGGTCATCAAATAGTGTGTCGATGACCCCAACGGTCGGTTCATTTTCTGGATCAGGTATATATGGGGTGTCTTGATTATTGTGGCTGACTATATCCTCTAGGTTGAGTTCTGAGATGTTTTCTACTGCCATTGCTATCAGATATGGTGCTTTGTCTTGCAATGTCTTGATATCATCTGGATAGAGTAGTAGGGTTGTCTCGTTTAAACCCTTACCTAAGGTGTCGATGCCAATCTCCTTTAGGATATCAGCTGCATCTTTGCCGGTTTTATACACAGTAATTAGCTGTTCGCCGGCGGCTTTAGCGCTGTTATTGGGTAGATCAAAGCTGCTTACATAATACGAATCGACGATCAGATTCAAGAAGGTGGTCTCGCTAATTCCGTACTTTTTGAATTTTATATCCTTGGTTTTGATTTTGGTTATGTCATCATGGGCGATGACGCCACCGAATTCATCGTTGAGTACTTTTTTGCAACTCACCAGCTTAGCCACAGAGTCTTCAATGATAGTATCTGTAACGTAGTGGGTGATTACATGCTTTGGTTCTGGTGTATCGGCATCAACAAAACGAGCTCCAACGATAGAGTCATTGGACTTTTGGCTCTCTCCGCCATGAAAAATTTGACTAATCCTATTACTTTTGGCAACAACGGTAATATAATGAACATCTATTAATGCCCCGTCAATAATGGTGTCTTTTTCCCAGAACTTACCTAATACAACTAGATCCGAAATAAGTTTATCTAAGCGAGCAACGTCGACAGACGCACTGTTTCTTTTTGGCATGTTTGGAGGCCCTGGTCTTCCTCCACTTTTTCTTTTATTTAGACTGCCTTTAAGTTGCAATACGTTGTTCATAATCTATTCGTGTAACTCTCTAGCAACTTTACTTTTTGATACTCCTGTAAGAATTTCAATTTCACGAATCTTGAAACCTTCGTCCTGGAGTTGCTTTAAGTCACTAGTACCAGCATGGATGGTTTCGTAAAGCTTTTTAAGGTAGTCGTATTCATTAGAAGAGTTGCTAAATGCTATGGCGGTTTTAATTATGTTTTTTAGTTCACCGGGGTGAGGAATCTGCTTCATTGTTGCAATAATTTTTCTAAACAGACGCATGTTTCGTCCTGCGAACTTAAACTTGGACAACAGCTCATTCAAAATAATCTCAGCCACGTCAAGTAATTCATCTTTACTATATCTATTGAAATTAATAATCGAGTCAAACCTTCTCGTGAGTGCTTTATCGAATTGGCCAAACAGGTTAGTGGTGGCTATGAGTACAATATTATCACCTAGACCATCAAGACCTTTTAGAACCGATGAGGTGACACGACCCATTTCCCGTAAATCATTTGAATTTATCCTGTCTAAAGCGATGGCATCTATTTCATCAAATAAGATTATAGCCTTGTCTGGATTGGGCAGGGCTCGTATCTCTTGAAATATTGATGCGATATTCTTTGAAGTTTGACCAAGCTTGCTATCAATAATACTATCGAAGTCGACAGAATAAAGATCACGCTCCAGTATGCGCGCTATTTGCTTAGCTGTCTCTGTTTTACCAGTACCTGGGTCGCCCTCAAATAGAAATTTGTTTATTCCTACACGTTGGTTTATTGCGCTAATGGCACCAAATACATCATTTTTTATAGCGCTGGGCAGTGGCAGAGAGTCACCTGCTAGGCTTATTTTGTGAAAGTAGGGTGATTCATATTCATGATTCTGTGGTACGAACGTATTGGCACCGGATAGGAGAGCCATGATGTACTCGGCCAACTGCGGATCTCCGCTCTGATCGAATAGTCGGGCAATGTTATATGCCTCATCTCTAAAGCCAGCCTCATTATTCTCGGCATGATACTTAATGAGGTTTAGTATGTTTTTTTTTCGCATTTGCTCTTTCATGTATCCATAGTAACATGACTGGGACGCTTAAGCAATATTCTGGGACAAGATACAGATTTGCTTTTTATATTGAATGGGTGTATTCTAGGGGTAATCGGGGCAGGAACCCTGAGGGTAGAAATAGGAAAAGCGCCTGTACAGCGCTTCCTTATACAAAAAGTTCCTGAAACCAATTGTATAGTTCCTATGATACCACAACATCATTAAGTGGTAATTCCGTCACGGAAAGGAGCTATATAAACTATGGCACGCAAAACCTTCCATGTCGTCCCGAACGGCACCAACTGGCAGCTAAAGCACGATGGCGAAGTCCTCGGCAGTTACTCGCTCAAAGCCAATGCAATCGTTGATGGCCGGCGTATCGCAAGCGCTAACCAGCCGAGTGAACTAATCATTCACAACGCTGACGGTACTATCGCTGAACGCGAAACTTATGGCAATGACCCATTCCCACCAAGGGGGTAGACTACGCTAACGACATCGAAGGGGCTCTGGTGAGAGCCCCTTCGATTATTAACTATATCCTTCCACGGCGCGACGACAGTCTCGCCCGCTCATAGGCTCTTGCGTCTCAACGCCGGAGATGCGACTATGGCAGAGAATTCAAAAGACTTAATGACGTCGAGCAGCCACTACTTTGGTAGTCTCTGAGATCAAACTGCTCCATTACGCTCATGATTGCATCCACTATCTCTACGTGATATTCTGAAAAAATCGTTCGGAAAATATTGAGTTCTCCGATGCTATTACCCCAAGACAAAGAAATAAATAATCAGTTGTAGAATCATCTACATTATTGACGGATACAGAAAATTCTTATGTTTTCGCTCAAATTGCTTATGCCGCATCCTCTTCAAAAAATAGTGTGCTACGTTTAAAACGTACAAACTATTTCAACATACACGGAGGGTCAGATGATCAGAAGTTCCACGCAATATAAAATAGTAGCCCTCATTGTAGCGGTAGGTATACCGTTCGTTCTCGCCCCGACGGCGTTGGCGGCGCCGACAGGTGACGCTGCACAGGTTGAGAACTTCATCCGCAGCGTCATCCAACTCATCGCAGGTCTAGCCGGTCTTATAGCGACCGGCTTTTTCGTTGTTGGTGGGTTCACCTACATTACCAGTTCGGGTAATCCAGAGAAGCTCGACCAAGCCAAGCGAACGCTGTTCTATTCAGCCATTGGTCTGGCTATCGTCATCGCCGCCTTTGTCATCAGTAACATCGTTACCTCGCTCGCCGCCAAGGCGTTCGGGAGTTAGCCGGCCATGACTGAAATTCTCGCCATGAGCCTCGGTATCATGGCCGATTCGTCGGGCGCAGTCACTGCAATGCGAGACTACGTAGCCCCGACAATTCGGACACTAGCCGCTCTGGCATCCATCGCCTGTGTCTTTTTCCTCGTCAATGGAGGCTATCTGTATATGACGAGCGCCGGTAAACCCGATACGCTTGACCACGCCAAACGAGTGATGCGAAATGCCGTGCTTGGACTTGTCATTGTTCTCGGAGCAGCGACGCTCACATCCATACTCTCCTCAGCTTACGGACACCCAGCAGGCAGTGCCGGATCTGTGGTTCCGAGCCTACAAGCAATACCAGCGCAAGATGTGAGCAATGGCCTGATTGATGTACTTATCAAAGCCGTCACAGGACTGCTGAATAACATTATTCAAGCAGTGGCGACGCCGTTTCTGGCCGCGCTGGATTTCTTTACAAAGTCCACACCACTCATGGCCAGTAACCCGAGCGTCTTCAACCTATGGCTGGCGATTGTCGGTATGACAGACGTGTTGTTCGTGATCGTCCTGGCTCTACTTGGTTTCCATGTCATGAGCGCCACCACTTTCGGTTTCGATGAAATAGAATTCAAGCATCTGCTACCAAGAATTGGGTTAGTGTTTCTGCTTATCAACACGTCAATCTTCGCAATAGACGGGATCATTGAACTATCAAATGCGCTCATCACGGCTGTCGGGA